>OIZL01000386.1_pt1 | contig 33855 bp, 28 predicted proteins | sample 1588541 | NCBI WGS metagenome assembly OIZL01 (sample SAMN03283285) | human gut metagenome | biome: human-associated habitat; material: feces | host: Homo sapiens | place: Peru | collected 2012 | reverse complement strand
TGTATGCTGGCAGCAGGAATGACTTATCCTTATACTTGCAGCCCGGAAGATGTGTGGAAGTCCATGCAGAAAGACAGAGAGAACTATTTCTTTATCGATGTCCAGGCAAGAGGCGAATATCCGGCATATGCGAAGAAATTTTTTGAGAGAGAAAAGATTGAACTGGATATTACAGAGAAAGACCGGAATGTTTTGAGAGAAAATACGGTTGATTTCATTTCGTTTTCTTATTATTCATCCAGATGCACAAGTGCAGATAATACCATTGAGAAAACAGATGGAAATGTTTTTGCCACAGTAAAAAATCCTTATCTTAAAGCAAGCGAATGGGGATGGCAGATCGATCCGCTGGGACTTCGATGTACATTAAACGCATTATATGACAGATACCAGAAACCACTGTTTATTGTGGAAAATGGTCTGGGATCGTCAGATGAACCGGATGAAAACGGATATGTGGAAGATGATTACCGGATTGAGTATTTGAGAGAACATATCAAGGCTATGAAGGCAGCGGTGGAAGAAGATGGTGTAGAACTGCTGGGATACACATCCTGGGGCTGTATTGACCTGGTAAGCGCATCTACAGGTGAAATGAAAAAACGTTATGGTTTTGTTTATGTAGACCTAGACGACAAAGGAAATGGAACAGGAGAGAGAAGCAAGAAAAAATCATTTGAGTGGATGAAGAAAGTTTGCCACACAAATGGTAAAGATCTTAGCTACTAAGAAGAGATTATGGTTAAGCAATATTATGTAATAAAAAAAGTTTTAAATAACAACGTTGTCATTTCTGAAAACGAAGATAAAAAAGAAATTATTAGTTTAATTGAGTATAAAAATATTTTAAAATTACAACAAAACAAGGATGATTGATATGACACCAGAGGAATTGGCTAAAATTGAACTTAATAAATTAAAAAAGAAAGGTAAAGTGTCTTTTCCGATAGATCCAATTAAAATTCTTTATGATGCTGGGGTAGACGTTGTTTTAAAAGATTTTGAAAATTTAGATGGTATTATTATTAATGATGAGGATAATTGTACTATAGTAGGAATTAACGCAAACAATGTGCTGCAAAGACAACGCTTTACTGCTGCACATGAATATTGTCATTATATTAAGGATTTAAAGAAGGAAGTAGGAAGCACAGACTATATTGAGTGTTTAAAAAGATCTAATAAGAAAATAGAAAAATATGCTAATGATTTTGCTGGTTATTTGCTTATGCCTACAGATGAATTAAATCTCATATGTGAACAATACAAAAATCAAAAAGGTTTTATTGAGTTTGAAAGTATTACAATTATAGCTGAATATTTTGGCGTTAGTTTTTATTCTTGTTTAAATAGAATAGCCTATGGGTTAAATATGATTGATGGAGATATAACTCCTGAAGCATTAAAAAGAAGAATGAATGAGTATGGAGTTTTAAATAAAAGACAAGAATTAATTGAAAATAAAATTGATAGCACATTATTATCAAATGTAGTAAGTTCAATGAGTTTTATAATGACTAATATTAATACTTACACAGGTCAAAAATTTTTACAAAATTATATTTATAATGATAATAAATTAGAAGGCATTGTAATTGATAGAAAACAACTTAATTATATACTTGCTGATTTAAATTTTAATGGTGTGGATAGCCGTTTTTTTGATAGTGATAGTGAAGAAGTAGTAATGACACTTGGCAATTTAAAATTGCAACAGTATGTAATTTCTACTACTGATGCTATTTCATTAAAAAAGTGTAATGAATTACATTCGTTGTTATTTAAGTATGTTCCATATCCCGATGATAATGGAAAATATAGAGATGGAACAGCATTACTAAAGGATGGAACTATGCAGCCTGTTCCTTATTATGAAATAAATGAGAGAATTAATGAACTTGATGAAGAATTACAGTTTTTTATAAAAAATATAGATCAATATAGTATAGGTGAATATATAGAACAAGTGGCGTATTTTACATATAAATTTATTGTAATTCATCCTTTTAGGGATGGAAATGGACGAATATCAAGAGCTATTATGAATTGGCTTTTGAATAAAAAGAATATTCCACCAATTTATGTTGATCAAAGTTGTAAAAAAGAATATTATGAAGTACTATCAAAAATTGATTTACAAAATGATCCTATTCCATTTATTATGTTTATCGAAAAAAGAATTATTCATACTATGCTAGAATTTAATAAATATTTATTTGTTGATGAGCTAGAAGATGAAGAAGAATTTAAGGAGGCTGAAAACTAATGGAGTTTAATAAATGGCCTAGAAATAATTATAAGGGGCCAGGCGGCGGATTATACAAAGGCCCTGGTGGTGGGCTATATACTGGGCCCGGAGGTGGAGCTTACAAAGGCCCCGGAGGTGGACTATATAAAGGCCCTGGTGGTGGGTTATATACTGGCCCCGGAGGTGGACTATATAAAGGCCCTGGTGGTGGACTATACAAAGGCCCCGGAGGCGGATTATACAAAGGCCCTGGTGGTGGACTGTATACAGGGCCCGGAGGCGGATTGTATAAGGGCCCAAGTGGCGGAGCTTACAATGGACCAGGAGAAGCATATATGAGCAACATACCACCTTGGCCAATATTTGTCAAAGAACTAGAAAAAAGAGGATATATAGCAGAAGCAAATTTAATTAAAAAGTATCATAATTGCGATTAAGTAATGTTTATTATTTTAAAATTTAATTTAGGTTTGACAATACTATCTATTTATTTTATAATTTGTTTATAAATTGATGAGTCAGAAGAGTAGATTTTGATGATTTAATAGAGAGTAGCTGGTTGGTGGAAAGCTATAAATTGTTGATTTTGAATTGGGCTGATGAGAGACTACCGAATATTTAGTAGGCTAGTACGGAGTATTTCTCTTCGTTAAAAAAAGAACTTGTATGATTGTACAAGAACATCTTTTAGGTGGCAAAATAAGTTATTAAATCTTATCCTATTATTGAAGGGTAAGATTTTTTTTAGAAAGAAGGATTATAATGGGAAAAATTATATTAACAGGTGAAAGACCAACAGGACCCCTACATATAGGACATTATGTTGGGTCTTTGAGAAATAGGGTTAGAATTCAAAATGAAGGTGACTATGATGAGATGTATTTGTTTGCAGCTGATTCTCAGGCACTTACTGATAATTTTGATAATCCTAAAAAGATAAGAGACAATGTTTTTGAGGTGGCTTTAGATAATTTAGCGTGCGGTATTGATCCAAATAAAGTTAACTATTTTATTCAGTCTGAGGTATCTGAACTAACTGAACTTACATTTTACTATATGAATTTAGTTACTGTATCTAGATTATATCGTAATCCAACTGTTAAGGAAGAAATAAAATTGAGAGGATTTGAAGATAGTATTCCAGCTGGATTTTTTACTTATCCAGTTAGTCAAACGGCTGATATTACAGCATTTAAAGCAAATATTGTACCAGTTGGTGATGATCAATTACCAATGATAGAACAAGCTAGAGAAATAGTTCGCAAGTTTAATTCAATTTATGGTGAAACTTTAGTAGAGCCAGAAGCTATGCTTCCAAAGAGAGAAAATGAAAGAAGACTCGTGGGAACTGATGGTGGTGCTAAGATGAGTAAAAGCTTAGGAAACTGTATTTACTTAAAAGATAGTGCTGAAGAAATTAAGAGAAAAGTGTTTTCTATGTATACAGATCCTAAACATATTAAAGTAAGTGATCCTGGTAAAGTAGAAGGAAATGTTGTATTTACTTATTTAGATGTTTTTTGTAAAGAAGATTCATTTGAAAAATATTTGCCAGAGTATAAGAGTTTGGATGAATTAAAAGATCATTATCGTCGTGGTGGTTTAGGGGATATGAAGATTAAAGCTTTCTTAAATGATGTTTTACAAGAAGAGTTAAAACCAATTAGAGAGAAAAGAGAAGAACTTGCCAAGAATCCTGAATATGTTTATAGTGTATTAAAGCAAGGAACTGAAAATGCTCGTAAAAAAGCAGCTGAGACTTTAAAAGAAGTAAAGAAAGCTATGATGTTAGATTATTTTGAATAATAACTTTAAAAATTTTAAGAAGTATAGTATATTATTAAGTGCTTAGGTGATATTATGATTAATAATAGAAAATGCTTTTTTAAATTTTTTTTGATATTAACATCAATTTTAATTATTGTTGTTACTTTTTTTGATGCTAAAAAAAATCCGACATATAAGTTAGAGATAATTAGTTCTTATGGGGATAATGAAGCATATCATCCTAAAATACTTAACTTTAGTAAAAAGTGGAATGGTTATAGATATTGGATGAGTTATACGCCATATCCTAGAGGAAATTCTGATTTGGAAAATCCGCATATTGCAGTAAGTAATGATTTAATTAATTGGCATGCACCAAATAATGAAAATAAACCACTTGATGAAGTAACTGATTTAAAAGCAAGAAAAAGATATAATTCTGATTCGCATATTGTATATAATAAAGATAAAAATATATTAATTTGTTTTTGGAGATACGTAGATGATACGAAAAAGCAAGTGATAATATATAAAATGGAAAGTTCGGATGGAGTTAATTGGTCTAATAAAGAAGAAGTTATGGTAAGTAATAATCGCTTCTTAAAAGATTATGTTAGTCCAGTTATTATTTATGATAAAAAGATTTATAAAATTTGGTATTTGGATGTAGAAAATACACTTAGATATGCTGAGAGTATGGATACTTTTAATTGGGAAGATAAAGATGTTATTAAGTTTAATTATCCTGAAAAATTAGATAGTTGGCATATGGATGTTATAAAAACTAAAAAAGGATATGAAATGATAGTAGCTGCTTATGATGAATGGAGAAATCATAATAGGATGAATCTTTACTATACTAAGAGCAAAGATGAGGTTCATTTTGAAGATGCAGTACTGATATTAGAACCAGAAAGAAATACTTTAAATTTTGATAATTCGGGAATATATCGCTCTAGCTTTATATATCAAGATGGTTACTATTATTTATATTATGGAGCTGTTAGTTATTTAGGAGAAAGAGGTATTGGTTTTGCTTATGGTAAGAAAATTACTAATTTAAAGAGGGATAAAACTAATTATAAAGATCCGAAAGAAGTTAAGAAATTGATAAAAAAATTGAATGTTAAAAAAACTAAAGTTGATTGACAATTAGTGACATTTTATTTATACTTGTATTATAAAATAGGAGAGTTTATGAAAAAGTATATATGTTTATTTGCTGGTTGTCTTTTTTTTGGTTTGAGTAGGGTTGATGCCCTTACATGGGTAAAAAGTAAGGATAACATTTGTACAGAAACAGAGGAGTATATTAGGTGGAAAAAATTACCTGATAGTGAAAGAGATAATTGTTTTATGCCAATTAGGTGTGAAGAGTTTTTAAAGCGTGATAAAAGTATTATTTCTACATCACTTGGGAATCCTTTTAATGTTGATTATAAAACTTCTAAAAAGTTTTCGTTGCTTGAGCAAAATAAATTAACGCCCGTTAAAGATCAAGGTAGCAGTGGACTTTGCTGGACGTTTACTACTAATGCGGTGATTGAATCTGCGTTTATGATTGAACAAAATCAGGCTTTAGATTTATCTGAAAAGCATCTTGATTATAATACATTACGCACACTAGATGATGGAACTAATAATGAGTTTGGGTTTAGTGGTAGAACAAAAAATCAAGGGGGACACTTTTTTATGAGTGGTGCTTATTTGGTAAGTGGAAGAGGTCCGGTTTTAGAAAGTAAACTTCCTTGGAGTAATACAACAGCTAATAAAAGTAATACATTAGGTCAAAAAGCTGATTATTACGTATCAGATGTAGATTTTTTATTTAGTAATACTTGTAGTAATGATGCAATCCTTAAAATTAAAGAAAAACTTGTAAATTATGGGGCAGTTGGTGCTAGAATATATGATGAGATCAGTAATTTATATTTATCTAGGGATAAATCATCTTATTACTATTATGGTGATAAAACTGTTAATCATGCGATTACGATAGTAGGCTGGGATGATGATTATAGTGCTAGTAATTTCGTAAAAACACCAGCAGGTAATGGAGCTTGGCTTGTTAAAGATTCTTATTTGAATTTGTTTGGTGGATCTAATGGACTACCAAAAGGATATGCTTATGTTAGTTATTATGATAATAATTTATGTTCATTTAATATGAGTGCATATAATGTTGTTAATAAAACTAGTGATAATTTATATACATATGCTAAACTGGGCTATAATGATGATTTATTAATTAATTCATCAACTATATACTTTAAGAATGTTTATACGAGGACAAGTAATCAAGAGCAACTTAATAAAATTAATTTATATCTAATTACTGGAGATAAGTATGAATTATATTATAACGAAACTGATGATTTTAATAGTGCTACTTTAATTGGTAGTGGAACTGGTACTAAAGATGGATATACTACTGTTAATTTGTCTAGTCCAGTAAAAATAAATAGTGAAAAATTTTATGTTTATGTAAAATATACATCTAGTTATGTAAGTGATTCTAAATACTCTTATCCAGCTGCAAGAGTAGATTCTTCATCTACTAACGATAATTTAATATATTATAGAGTTTCTAATTTAAGTAAAGGAGTCTCATTTTATAGTGGGGATGCTAGTAGTTGGACTGATACTACTAGTAATAGTAGTATGGAGTTTTATTTTCCAATAAATGTCTTTACAGATAATGTTAAGGAAAGTCCTGGAATTAGTATTGCTAGCACTGAGAAAAGCAGTGAATTTATAAATACTACTGATGGAGGATATCTTAAATATAATTTAAAATTAAGTGTTATATCTTTGGATGATGTTAAAGTAAATATTTATAATAATAGTGGTAATGATGTTACTGATTTATTTGATATAAGTAAATTCGATACAGGATATAAGGTAGAATTAACTAATAAGGTAATTATGGGTAGTTATACTATTAAATTTACATACGGTGACATAGTAGCACAAGATGGTTTTTCTATTTTAGAAAAAGCTAGAGATACAGTATATGTTAAAAGTATTGAGATAGTTGGTTCCGATGAGGTATCTGTTGGAGGAACGTTAAATTTAAAAGCAAATGTTTTACCAGAAAATGCTGATACAAAAGATGTAACTTGGTCAAGTAGTAATCCGTTTTTTGCAACTGTTGATGAAAATGGAATAGTTAAAGGATATGCAGAAGGTAGTGTGACTATATCTGCAACTAGTATTGATGGAACTAACGTAAGTGCTTATAAATTAATAAAAATTATAGATATTAATAAAGAAGAAGGTAATGGTACAACTGTTGTTAATAAACCTAGTGATAATAGTGGTAATAAAAATGCTGGTGGAGATAAGAAAGAGAGTAATCCTGATACAGGTTTTAGTGATGTGACTACTATATTATTAGTTTGTTCTCTAGTTAGTATAATAACAGTTTTATATATTAAAAAATATAATATGTTTAAAGAATTTTAATGGTAGAAACTAGGTATAGTAATGAAAAAGAGATGGAGATATAGTTTAATATTAATGATTTTAATTTTACCTGCTTTTTTTTATCATAAGAGTGAAGTAACAGTAAATGAAGTTACAAGTAAAAGAAAAAATTTAGATGCAAATTCTTTTGTGTATTATACTTGTCAGTATTGTAATTTTCGTTTTGATTCTGGGACTTTAGAAAATAAAGGTGCAGTAAATGGGATGCCTACTTGTTCGGAAGTTGTTTCTTATGAGATAACAATGAATCATGAGCCAAGATTAAAAAGATATGAGGGGATATCTTGCTGGGATGGTTCTTCAAGTGATACGGTAATGGTATATAATCCAAGTGTAGTTTGTGAGGAGAGAATCCACTATAATATTCTTAATAATGCGTGTGATCCAGTAGCTGTTAATTCTTGCTCCAAAATACCGAAAAGTATTAGGTCTCATTATACTGTTTGTTCAAATATTAAGATTACTAGTAGTAAAAGTGGTGGGAATAATGTAAATTCCACTGATGGGGGTAGTTATAGTTTTACTCTTGATTTAGTAGGTATTATTGTTGATGATGTAAATGTTAAAATATATGATTCAAGTAATACGGATGTAACAAATAAATTTAATGTGAGTGCTGCTAGTGATGGTTTTAATATTGTTATAAATAAAAATACGTCAGTAGGTGTATATAAGATAAAATTTAGTTATGAGGATGTTAGTACAACTGATACTTTTGAGATAGTGAAGAAGACTATTGATCCAGTATATGTTTCTAGTATTACTTTAAGTGGTGATAGTAAGGTTGAAGTTGGAAAAACTTTTACAATAAGAGCGACAGTTTTGCCAAGTAATGCTGATAATAAAAATCTTGTTTGGACTAGTAGTAGTGCAGATATTGCGACGGTAGACCAAAAAGGAAATGTTAAAGGAATATCAGTAGGAAGTGTTACAATAACAGCTACTAGTAGCGATGGAAGTAATGTTAAAGCTACTAAAGCAATAAAAGTACTAAATAGTGGTACTACAACAATTACCACTACCAAAAAAACTACACCGACAACGACTACAACAAGAACTACTACAACCACTACTAAAGTTATTCAAGATGTTCCAAATGATAATAATACAAATATAGATAATCCTAGTGATTTAGATAAGGATCAGGTAACTACAACGACAACTACTAAAAAGACAACAAGAAAAGAGCAAGATAAAGAAAATAATCCTGATACAGGAATTAGAGATGTAACAATTGTTTTAGTTTTAATTACTTTTGTTAGTGTAGTAGCAGTTTTATATATTAAAAAATATAATTTATTTAAAAAGTTTTAAAGCAAGTTAGATTTAACTTGTTTTTACATTTAAATATAGTAAAATATATTTATGAAAGAAGGTTTTATTATGAAGTATATTAGTTTATTACCTGCTGATGTTTATACTGTTATTAATAAGACTATTCTTACAGAGTATGATAGAAGAAATATTATTAATTTATATGAACCAATAGTTGGCTCTTTACCAATTAGTTTGTATTTAACTTTATGGAGTGATTTAGATAAAAGAGAGATTATTAGTAAGACTTTTAATCATCATCATTTAATGACTTTGTTAAAGACGAGATTAGATGATATTAAAGATGCTAGGAAAGCACTTGAAGCAGTTGGGTTACTTAAATCTTATTTAAAGAAGGGAGAGTCTTTAAATAGTTATGTATATGAACTTTTTTCACCACTTTCTGCTTATGAGTTTTTTAATCATCCGGTACTTAATGTAGTTCTTTATAATAATATTGGTGGAGAAGAATATAATTGTTTAGTTAAATATTATAAAAAAATTACTTTTAATTATAGTGATTATGAAGATGTAAGTGCTAAGTTAAACATGACTTTTACTAGTACTCCAGGAAATTTCTTAAATGGTGAAGAGATAAAAGATAAAAGTGTAGGCAAACCGGAGATAGAAGAGTTAATTGATTTTAATTTGCTTGCTTCTTCTATTTCAGGAAAAATCTTAAATGAGAAGACATTAAATAAGAAGAATAAGGAACTTATAAATTCTTTAGCATTTGTTTATAATTTAGATACTTTAAAGATGAGTGAACTATTAAGATTATGTTTAGATGAAAGTGGCTCAATTGATAGAGAGTTACTAAAAAAAGAGGTACGTAGATATTATGAATATAATAATGGTGGGAAACTACCGACCCTTATTTATCGTACTCAGCCGGATTATTTAAAGGCACCTGAGGGAGATTTATCTAATAGAGGTAAGATGGTTTATATTTTTGAAAATACGACACCTTATGATTTTATTAGGAGTAAGTATAAGATTGGAACTCCAACTAGTTCAGATTTAAAGATATTAGAGTATTTAGCAGTTGATTTAAATATGACGCCAGCAGTTATTAATGTACTTGTTGATTATGTTCTTAGGATTAATAATAATAAGCTTACTAAAGCATTTGTTGAGACGATTGCAGGGCAGTGGGCAAGACTTGGGATAAAAACAGCTAGAGACGCGATGAAAGAGGCTGAAAAAGAATATAAAAAGAAACCTAAGAAAGAGACTAAAACTATAAATAGTTTACCTGTTTGGTTTAATGAAGAAACTCAAAAGAAAGAACTTAGTGAAGAAGAACAAAAAGAGATGGAAGCATTATTAAAGGAGTTTAGATAATGATTAAAGCAGATAATGAAATAAATAAATATAAATTAAGTGATTTAGATGATAAATTAAAAAGAGAATATGCTAAGAGTTTGAGTAATGAAGAGTTTAAGAAGATTCTTAGAAAATTAAAGATTAAAGATAGTATAGCGTATAAGTATACTTCTAAGATTGAAAGAACCATGAATGAGCTTAATAATTGTAAGGGATGTAAGAGTTTATATACTTGTAAGAATAAAGTATGTGGTATGGTCTATTATCCTGATGTTTTAGATGATTCTTTAGTTTTTAATTATGTGGCTTGTAAGTTTAAGAAAGAAGATATTAAGAATAAAGAAGAGATAAAGACAACATTTTTTGAGATGCCACTTGAAATTAGAATGGCTAGAATGAGTAATATCGATGTTAGCGATGCTAAGAGAGTAAAAGTTATTAAGTGGTTAAAGAAGTTCTTTGATGATTATAAGGCTGGTAAGAGAAGTAAAGGACTTTATTTGCATGGTTCTTTTGGTTCAGGAAAGACTTATTTAGTTAGTGCTTTATTAAATGAATTATCTAAGGATAACGTTAAAACTTTAGTAGTATATTATCCTGAGTTATTAAGAAGTATTAAAGAAACGTTTAATTTAGGTGAATCGCTTTTCTCTGATAGAATTAAAGAAATAAAGACAGCAGATATTTTACTTTTAGATGATATAGGAGCTGAGACTGTTACCGGGTGGAATAGAGATGAAATTCTTGGAACTATATTGCAGTATAGAATGGAAGAAAAATTACCGACATTTTTTACCTCTAATTTAACAATAGAAGAATTAGAGGAACATTTTGTAATGAATAAGAGTGCAGAAGAGCAGATTAAATCAAAAAGAATAATAGAAAGAGTTAAGCAATTAACTGATAGAGAAGAACTAATTAGTAATAATAGAAGAAGTTAGTTCTTTTTTTATTGCTTTTTTATGGGTTTTATTTTAAAATTAAAATAGAAAGTAGGAGAAGGTAGATGAAAAAGAGAAAGAAATATTTATTATTAGTATTATTATTAATTTTACCTGTTGTTTTTTATTCTTTAAGTGAATTGAAAGTTAATGATAATGGGGGTAATCGAACAGTTGACGTTATAAATAACGAGAAAGATGAAGCATTAGCTGCTACTACATGCTCGTCTATAAAAAATTCAACTGATTGTGGTAAAACGTCTGGTTGCATTTGGAGACAACGTTCTTGTGTTTCTACTAATGGCGGATCTACAAATAATAATACTACAACTGTAAATGCATATAAGTATATTAATTCTAGTACAAATACAAGTTCACATACTTTAAGAAAATGCAATAAAGTTTATGTTAAATCTTGTACTACAAGTTCTATTGGAACTTATTGTACTTATACATATAATGGTAAAACTGGGTCAGGTTTAAATGCTAAATATTATTCTAATTCTCTTCCTCGCGATTGTTCTAATAATAACGGAGGTAGTAATAATAATACAAAATCTTGTACATCTATAAGAGATTCAAGGGTGTGTGAAAAAACATCAGGTTGTATTTGGAGACAACAGGCTTGTTATTCTACTGGTGGTGGAGGAAATTCAGATACGCCTTCAGATAGACCGTCTAGTGATAATAGTTATACATTAAATGCTATAAGATATATAACTCAAGATATTTCTAGTTTAGGATTAAAAAAGTGTGATACTGTATATGTAAAAGTATGTAATGGTAGTGCACAAGGTGCTGTATGTACTTTTGATAAAGGTAAAAAAGGAGGTACATCGGGTAGGGGATTGGATGCTAAATATTTTACTACTTCTAAACCATCAAGTTGTACGTCTACTCCAGTTAAAGTTGTACCAAAAAATGATACAAATGTGGAAACTATTAATGATGATATGTATGTTTTAAGAGATACTGGTATATTAAATTGTGGTGATAAGGTAAGAGTAACTACTTGTACTACTACAGGAAATAATACTACTAAAGTTTGTGATGTTACCATGGTAAATAATAGAATTACTAGTACACAAGTTGATTTTAATAATTTAACTTATTCTTATGATAGCGTTCCAGCATCATGTAGGGAACAAACTTTGTATACTACTAAGACAGTTCCTGAGTATACTAGTACTTCTCAAATAGGTAGTAGTGTTAGTTCGAATATTCCTTGTGGAACGATGGTTACTGTAGAAAATATTTCTACTAGTTGTTCTTATGGTTCAGGTAAAAATTATTGTGAGGCTAAATTAAATGATAAGACTGTTTATATTCAGTATGCGAATTTAGCTGATGCTAAACCTGATAATTGTGAAGATTCAGGTTCAAGCAGCACTGATGGAAAAATGTGTGTTTATAATTCTAGTGAAAATGATTATAAATGGATAGAAAAAAATGATGCAAGTAAAAATTATGCTAATGGTTATAAGGATACTGATATAGTTAATGAGTCTGATTGTAAAGATCCTAATGAGGGAGAAAAGTCATGTACAACGTCTTCTAAAGCGACAAATGTAACCGAAATAAAGAAAATAATTAATATTTGTTATGATAAAAAAAATGATAGTATTACTAATGATGTAGATATTAATACAATGTATACTTGTGCTAGTGATTATACAAAGAATCCGGCTAAATTAAATGAAGATACTTGCAAAAATATTAAAAATGGTACTTGTCATAAATCATATGTAATTTCTTGTTCAAGTGCTAAAAGGCCAGGTATAGAGATTGCTTCGTCACTTTTAAATCAAGGTGTTGGTACAATTACTATTAGAGGTAGAAAAGTTGCTGCTGATGTTAAGAGTTATTATTTAGATGAACAAAAAGTTCCTTCTAATGATAGTTTATGGAAAGATTTTAGTGATGCTAATACGGTTGCATATGAACAAAAACCAGCAGGATTATATTATGCTTGGGTTAGAGATGTTAATGGTTTAATTAGTAGACCAATGTATGCAATTGTTCATGATGCAGATATTAATAACACGTTAAAAAGTTTAGATGTTTCTGATGCTAATGATGTTGCACTTACTTTAAGAGCTATTGATGGAACGACAGCTAATACGGATGAGATAATGCCAAGTAATTATGCATTATTATCTAATAGATTAAATACTGATTCTACATTAGCGGGATTTGATTCATTATCTATGGGGTATGAAATAGATGTTAATAGTAGTAAGATTTCAGTTTATGCTACACTTACTAGTGAAGATGCCAAATATGTTGAAGGTTATGAACCAAGAACAGTAGATTTAGATTATGGTAGAAATACAATATTAATTAAAATAGAGAGTAATAGTGGTAAGGTTAGAACTTATACAATAATAGCGAACAGAACTGATGATAGAGTTAATAATAACTTACTAAGTGATTTAACAGTAAGTAAGGGAAATATTAGTTTTGATCCTTATGTAACTAATTATGATATAAATGTAGGAAAGAATGTTAAGAGTGTAAATGTTAATGCTAATTTAGCAAGTGATACATCAGCATTTGTTTCGGGATTCGAACCTAGAAGTGTAGATTTAAATAACGATGTTACAACTGCAATAATTAAAACTATTAGTGAAACGGGTAGTACAAGAAGCTATGTTCTTACATTTAATAAAACATTAGATGAAGAGGAAGAGGTTTCAAATAGTGCTTTATTAGATACTTTATTTATTAGAGGTACAGTGTTAGGCTTTAACAAAGAGGTGTTTGATTATTCAGTAACTATACCTTATGAGTATTCATTTACAGAGGTTTATGCTTTCCCTGAGAGTGATAATGCAACTGTTGAGATTAGTGGTAATGCTAATTTACAAATAGGAGCTAATAATATAGAGATTAAAGTAACTAATAAGAATAAGACTAATGTGTATAATGTTACTGTGAATCGTAAAGAACCAGGTTTAGAAATTAGTAATGATGTAACTCTTAGTTCATTAAATGTTAAGGGTTACAAGTTAGATTTTAAGCCCGATGTGTTAGACTATCAAGTTAAAATAAAGAGAGAAAGAACACTTATAATTACAGCTACACCTACTAGTAATCGTTCGGATATTTATATGTATGGTAATAATGATTTAACCGGTTTTAGTACAGTTAGAGTAAAAGTAGTTGCTGAAAATGGTAATACTAATATTTATTCAATAGATATTCAAAAAGATAGTTATAATAAAGTTTTAGAGGTTACTGCAACTGTAATTGGATGTGTAATTTTCTTAGGAGCTGCCATAATAATAGTAGTTAGAAAAAAACATAAGAAAATGAAAGAATATCTAGGAAAGTAGGTTGGTTGTTATGAAGAAAAAATATATAATATTGTTATTAAGTTTAATGGTGTATCCTTGTTTTGTAGATGCTAAGGTTGATCAGGATACACCAACCTCTATTTATTATTTAAAAGATGAAAGTGATGCTAAAAATAAATGTTTAGAGGCGGTTAAAAATAATGATAGTAGTGTTTTAACTAAAGGTACAGCAGGTTATTATTTAGAGTGTGTTGAGGTAAGTTGTTCTAATAATAAAAATAGTCATAAAAAACTTAATAATGTTTCTGTTAGTTGTGCCAATGGTAATACTAAACCAAATGCATTAATTAATTCTGGTGCTGTTCCTAGTGATGTTAAGGATGGTACTACTTGTAATGAAAATGGAACATATTTATATTATACTCAGAGAATATATTTTAACTGTACATTAAATGAAGATAATAGTGAATATAAACCAGTAAATAATAATGATAATAACAGTAGTACTGATAAAGATGGAAATCAAACTAATAATTCGGGTAATCAGACTAATAATAATGAGAAGAGTCCTAATACTGGAGTAGAAGATTATTATTTAGCACTTGGAATTGGGACAGTCGTTCTTGTTACTGTATTATTTATCTTAAATAAGAAAAATGTTTTTAAAAAGATTTAAATATTAATAATTTTATGATATATTATTAATATAGATATGGAAGATACCGTAGGGATGACCATTTCTGGTATCTTTTTTTTGGAGGATGTTATGAAAAGGTTTTTGGCTTTTGTTTTACTTAGTATGTTTCCTTTAACTGTATGGGCAGAATTAGATGTTAATTATGTTAAGGATTATCAAACTTGTTTGGATTTTCAAAATAGTTATTCTAGTTCTAATTTTAGTCAAGGTTATTTTGGACACTGCGTTCAAGCTACTTGTTATGGTGGAGAATGGAAGACTAGCTTTTATACTGAGGGGTTAGTTAAGTGTTATAATGGAAATACTGATCCAATATATACAGTAGCAAAGAGTACTTGTACAAAGTATTATGGTTCTTGTAATAGTACAGCATATCCTTCATATTGTGGTATACTTGCTTCTTATGATTGTTCTAGAACAAGTAATGGTTTGCCTTATAAACCGTCTTCTACTAAGCCAGTTACGACAACAACAACTACAAAAAAGAGAACAACAACTAGAAGACAGCCGGGGACAACTACTACGACTACTACAACTACAACAACAACGACAACAACTGTAAGTGCTAAAGATAGTAATAACTATTTGAGAGAACTTACTTTGGAAGATGTAGATTTTACTTTCTCTAGAGATGTAGAAACATACAATATAAGAGTTAGTGAAGATACAAAAAATATTAAGGTTAGAGCAATAGCTGAAAGTGATAAAGCGACTGTAAAGATTAGTAATAATGAAAATATTAATAGTAATTTACCAATTGAGGTTATGGTTACCGCTGAGGATGGTAGTTTAAGAATTTATAAAATTAACATTAGTTTTGAGGATGTGCTTGATGATAATAATCGTTTAGCAAAGCTAGAAGTTAGTGGATATAATCTTTCTTTTGATAGTAATACTTATGATTATAAACTTAAAATAAAGAAGAAAGTTAAAAGCTTAGATATTTCAGTAGAAACATTAAGTGAAACTGCTACATATGAAATTAAGAATAATGAAAATTTAAAAAATAATAGTCAGATAACAATAACAGTTACAGCTGAAAATGGGGATGAATTAAATTATAATATTTTGATAAAAAAGTCTAGTAATTTTGGTTTAGTCGTGATTATAATATTAGTACTTGGTGCGGCAGGATATGCCGTATATAGATTAGTTATTAATTTACCAAGGGATAAGGATGATGAAGGTTATGACTACGAATAAGAAAAGATTTTTAAAATTATTAATATTAATTATATTAGTATGTCCTTTAGTGGTTTTTGCTGATGAGGTTGTTGGTGAGAACTTTTGTAGTGAGCAAGAGACACAGAGTTTAATGCTATTTTTAGGGTATATTATTATGTTTGTTAAATATTTTGTGCCACTTGTAATTATTGTTAAGGGAATGTTTGAATTTTATAATGTTGTTAAGAGTGGCAAACAGGAAGATATGAAGAAGGCTGGGTTTAATGTAGGAAAGAGAATCTTAGCAGGAGTTATCATTATGCTTTTACCAACACTTATTAATATATCTCTTGGTTTGATTAAGGATTGGAATAGCGATTATAAATCCGATTATGATAAATGCACAGAATGCTTGTTTAACCCAACTTCGTGTTAAGCAAGTATTTTTATTAATTTTAAAATAGAAAATTTACAAATTACCGAATAAAATGTCTACAAATTACCGAAAATAATTTTAAAACCTAGGTTTTTAATGAATAATCCATCATTTTTGATGGTACTTACTGTTACTGGAAGTTTTGCTTATCAAAGAGAAGATGGAGTATATGTTGTGCCAATTGGCCGTTTAAAAAATAAATCATTTTGGATGATTTATTTTTTTCTGTACTTGAAAACATAATTAAATGTTGCTATAATTAATTTATCATAGAGAAGAATAAAATGGAGGAATTTGTATGAATAATATTTTAGTTGGAATTAAGAGATTTTTGGGTAATAAAAATACGGTTACAATTATGGGTGTACTTGCTGGTATAGCTGTACTTTATATAGGATATAACTGGAGAGTTAAACAAGCAATAGAGCCAAAGAGTGTACCTTATGCTAAGCAGGAGATTGCTGCTAATACGTTAATTACTAATGATATGGTTGGATCTGTTAAAGTTAGTAAAAGTATGGTTGATTCTACGCAAAATTTAGCAACTAGTAATAATCAAGTGGTTGGTAAGTATGTTTCTTATGATTCTACAATTCCTGAAGGCAGTTTATTTTACAAGAGTCAGTTAATGACTGAGGAGCAACTTCCTAACTATATTGTTCGTAATATTCCTGAAGGCTATACTGTTTATAGTTTAGAGGTTAATTCACACTTAACGTATGCTAATTCTATTATGCCTAATGATTATATAGATTTATATTTTAAAGCGATTGATGATGAAAATAAAGTTATTTTTACTAAGTTAATTGAGAGTATTAAAGTTATTGCTGTTAAAGATTCTCAAGGTAAGAGTGTGTTCTCTTCTGAGTCTAAGAATAGTCAGCCAGCAGAGTTAGTATTTGCGGTTCCTGATGATATGTTCTTACTTTTAAAGAAGAGTGATTACATAACTAGTAATAGTATTGCTATTGTTCCAGTACCAAGAAATGCTAATTATACAGAGAATCCTAATGCTACACAGGTTGCTAGTGATGTTATTATAGATTTTATCTTATCTAAGAGTGCTTATATTCCTGAGAATAATACGAATGGTACTGATGATAATAATACAAATAATAATGGTTAATGAAAGAACGGTGATATAATGACAGATGCTATATTTTCCGAGATTGATTTTGGACCTTTAAAAGAGTTTTTAGATGATGATAATATTACTGATATTTCGTATAGTAATGGTGGTCAGGTATGGCTTAAAACATTAGATAAAGGTGTTTATCAGGTAATTAGACCGGAGATTAATAATCCACTTATGGAGAAGCTTGCATTCCAGTGTTCTAATGTAATGGGTAAGACATTTAATATGGCTCATCCGTTTCTTGATGCTGAGAGTGCTGAGTTACGTTTAAACTTTGTACATGATAGTATTGCTACTAATGGAATAGCTTGTGTTATTCGTAAGACACCAGCAAAGATTCGTTTAAATAAAGATAAATTATTAAATGAAAAGTATTGTACTTTGCAAATACATGATTTTTTGATGAAATGTGTTGAAGGACACTGCAATATAATTGTTTCTGGAGAAACTGGTTCAGGTAAAACTGAGCTTGTTAAATACCTTGCAAGTCATACTAAAGAAAATGAAAAGATTATTACAATTGAAGATACATTAGAACTTCACTTAGATAGAATATTTCCAACTAGGGATATAGTTGCGATGAAGACAAATAATATTGCATCTTATACTGATGTTCTTGTTACTTGTATGCGTCAGAACCCTAAATGGATTTTACTTTCTGAGGTTCGTAGTGCAGAAGCAGTTATGGCAGTTAGAAACTCTATTTCTTCAGGTCATAACATTTTATCAACAATTCATGCTGATAAAGCAGCAAGTATTCCAATGCGTATGTATTCACTTTTGGAGACTAATCAAGATGTTAAACAGTTTTTGGCGACTATTCATAGATATGTACAAGTTGGGGTTTATGTTAAAGGGTATATGAGTAAAGCTCTTGGAAGATTTCAAAGAGAGATTATGGAGGTTACTGAGTTTTATGTTGATGAAAATAACAACCCTTGTACAAATATTATTTATAAAAAGAGTGTAGATGGATCTTTTAGTATGAAGAATCCTACTAAGTATTTACTTGATTATTTATCTATACAAGGTGTAGAGCTTCCTGCTGATACATTTAGACTTGGTAAGGTAAATAATGGTAATGAAGAAAATAAGATAGATATTAATGATATGGAACTACCTAAAGTAGCTGCCTAGAAAGGAAAAATAATATGGAGCTAGTATTACTGATTTTAATTGCTTTGTTTATTATTTCTTATAGAAAAAATGACGGAGAAAGTGTTTATAAATTTATTGCTAGAGAAATTACTAGTATTTATGATAAGTATGCTCCATATAGTTTTAAAACCGTTAGAGAAAAGTCTATTGAACTAGGTGAGGAATATACAACTAAACAGTATGTTACTCAAGTTGCTGTTTTTGGTATTGTGGGGGCTGGAGTAGGCTATCTATATTTTTATAATATTATTTGGGCGATTGTTTATGGGGTAGCTGCAATTGCATTTATTCCTTATTTAGCATTTTTAAGATGCAAAAGAGTTTATAGTGAATTTATATTTGAACAAATACAAGTATATACGACTAACGTTATAATGGAGTTTAATACCACACAATCTTTTGTTAAAGCTTTAGAGGGTGTTAGAGATTCAGGAGTTTTAGAAAATCCAGTTCTTGAAGATGTTAAGATGATGATTGATTTAAGTTATCAAAATGGTACTATAGAGCAGTCAATTAGTTATTTTAATGAGAAATATCCGTATTATATGGTTAAGAATATGCATCAGTTATTTTTACAGATTACTAGAGAGGGAGCTAAAGATTCTGGTGAGAGTTTAGATAATATGCTTTTAGATATTGATATGCTTGTAGAAGGTGTTTATAGAGATAAAATGGATAGAGAGCAATATCATAAAAAATTCTTAACATTTGGTTTTGCACTATACTTTCTTGTAATGCTTACTCAGATGCTTTTAGGAAAGCAATCTTATATTAATATGCTTAGTAAAGTGTATGTAGTTATGCTTTTACATGGAATTATTATCATAAATACTTATTTCTTAATAGATGGTGAAAAGTATTATAATGAAAATACTGGAGGTGAGTAATTATGATGATAGAGGTTATGTTACTCGGAGTTATTTTATATATAATTTTAGAGTACAATGGTAGTATTAGTACAAATAAGTTTATTATTGATAATGAGGATTTATTTAAAAAACTTAAAGAGAAAGATTTTGATTTTTATGCTAAAGCAAAATATGGAGATTCTGTTGATGTAGAGTTACTTTTTAATTCAAGATTAAAGAATGGGTTATTAGTTATTTTCTTATTAATCTTTGCTTTTATTACAGATCTTACTTATGTTAAAATATTATTTTCTTTAATAGCGGGTTATGGTGCTTATAAGTTAAATTATCTTAAATTGAGAAAATATTATAAGACGCATTTACATGAAATTGATATTATGCTTCCTTATTATTTGAAAAATTTAGAGATTTTGGTTCAGCATTATACGGTGCCAGTTGCTTTAGGTAAATCAATAGATGAAGCACCTCAAATATTTAGGGGTGGGCTTAATGATTTAATAGCTAAAATAAATGCTGGAGATTCTACAATTAATCCTTATATGGATTTTGCAAGAGACTTTCCAGTTAGAGATTCAATGCGTATGATGAGACTTTTATATCGTCTTAGTTTAGGTAGTCAGGAAAGGAAGCAAGAACAGTTGTTAACTTTCTCTAGAAATATTTCTAACTTGCAACAAAAAGCTAGAGAAACTAGATATAAAGAGAGATTAGAAAAGATGGAAAGTAAGACAATGATTATGTTAATTTCCACTGGTATAGGAGTTATGGCACTTTTAATAATTTCAATTTTAATGTTATTTACTAGTAGTATGTAGAAGGACTTTTTGGTTCTTTTTTTGTTTAATTTGATATTAAAGTATGTTATTATATAAATAGTGAAAATAGGTGATTAAAGTGAATAATAATAAAAAGAAATTGAAATTTTATTCAGCGTTACTTGTAACTGTACTTTGTATAATAGGGGTTTCTTATGCTTGGTTTAGGTTATACTTGTCACAGAGTGAGAGTAATAGGATTTCAGCAAGAACTTGTTTTGATACTACTTTAACTGAAGATAGTGCAAAGATAAGTTTAGATGGAGCAGTACCAGAAAGTGATGAAAAGGGACTGACAGAAACACCCTTTACTTTTACTTTAAAAAATAATTGTACAGGGTATATTAGAGCTTACATAACAATAGATAGTGCATATAGAACTAGTACAAGTACATCATACTTAAAAGATAATAAAATAAAAGTAAATATATCACCAACAGGAACAACCCTAAATCCATCTAGCTTGTTAACTGATAAAGCGTTAATTGAACTTGAAGGAAGTAGATTAGGCTATTCAATCATTGACGTTGGGCTTAATTCAAACGAAGAGAAGACGTTTGATCTTAGAGTATGGATGGATAGTAGTACAACAATAGATGAGGGATTAAATAAAACATGGGAAGGTAAAATAGTAGTGTTAACTGAAGCTCAAATTGTTGGAGCACCAAACGGATGGAATAGTGCTAAAGATGGAACTCTGCTTGCATCCTTAAGAAATAACATAGAAATCTCTAAACCTATAACCATCCCAGGAAAAGAAGTAAGTGCTCATACATTAGATGATATAGTTGATACATCAACAGAAAGTGTATCATCAACATACCAAGCATATTACTTTACTTACGGAACCGGTTGGGAAGCAAATGGTACTAAGTTTAACCTAACTGGAGCAGCAGTAACAGCAGATACATATGCTAATTCATATTCTAGTTTAGTTGGTAAATATCTTGGTAGTAAATATGCTTCTAGAGTCGGTTCAAGCACTGCCGAAACTATGCAAACAACATATTTAAATAATGTTTATTATGTAGTAAGCGCTACACAAAATAGTTTTACTTATAAAGAAATAGGTTCAAACAAGAATACAACAGAAGCAGTTCTTGCATCTGCAGAAGATGATTATGGAACATCTTACTACTTTAGAGGTGCTGTAAAAAACAACTATGTGGAGTTTGCGAATAAATGTTGGAGAATAGTAAGAATAAATGGGGACGGTTCTGTAAAACTTGTTCTTCATAATGATAATACATCTAAAGTAGCTAATCCTTGTTCATCTGCAAATAATAGTGGTGATGCAGCATTTGCTAGATACTCTGGTACAACGTATACAAGTAAATTTAATACAAATTATAATGACAATGCGTATGTAGGATTTATGTATGGAACTGCTGGTGCAAGTGATTATGCAAGTACACATGCAAATACTAATAAGAGCACAATACTAACGAATTTAGAAACGTGGTATAAAAATAATTTAGCTTCATATGATGATAAACTAGCAGATACAATTTGGTGTAATGATAAGAGTACAGTAAGTGGAGGACTTGGGTATGGGACAAACAAAACAAATTATGCAGCAGATAATAGATTGAGTTCTACTAAGCAACCAACATTAAAATGTCCTAATGACAATAATGGTGGAAAGTTATCTAAATTTACTGTTGATGATACAACGAATGGTAATGGTAACTTAACTTATAAAATAGGGTTATTAACGGCAGATGAACTGGCATTTGCTGGTTATTATATGCGTGATATACGTGAAATTTATAATCGTTCTACATATTTACAAGAGAATACTGGAGGTATTAACTGGTGGTCCTTGTCGCCTTTAAGCATCTGGGATGACGTTGCTTTCGTTTGTTCCGTGAGCTGGAACTCCTTGGGCGGCTTGCTCGACAACATTGGCGTTCGTCCTTCAATTTCTCTTAAATCGACGACCAACGTAACCGGAAATGGTACAAGTGAAAATCCATACAAAGTAAAAACGCAAATGAAGTGAAGAATTAAAATGCCGAAATCGTCAGTCGCAGAAGTCCCGAGAAACCTTTAGAGGTACAGACTGACAAGCGAGAGAGATAAAAAATATCAAGTGGAAATGGAACTAGAAACAATCCTTACAAAGTTAGTTAATTTTTGATGAATAGGGATTGACAAGTATATTTATTTTTTTGTATAATATAATTGTCTAAAGTAAAGATATGTGTATTTTAATTAATGATTTATGTTTATATTTTAAAGAAATATAGGCATATAAATTTATTATAATAATATATTTTTGGATGTGTGTTTTTACCACAATTAAAATGCATTTCCTGTTTGTTATATTATTGTGATATTCAGTGTTAATTAGTATGCATGAGAGTGAAGAAACTCGTGAGAGTCTTATCTGCGTTAGACATAATACGTATTAGGGAGAGAGTTACTCCGAAAGATAAGTAGTGAGTGAAATACTGATAATATTTTACTTAAAACTATTCTTTAAAACTAGGACTAGTTATTTTATCAGAATAACTAGTTTTTTCTTGTTTTGTTATTGCAAAAGTATGTTAGGTTTGCTATAATTTTTTATAGAATAGAGGTAGGTTGGATGATATGCGATTTATATAATGGATATTATAATTATAAAGTAAAAACTATTAGTCAATATGCCTTGATTCTTAGTAAAATACTGGGAACTGATCATAATAAATTGTTTGGTAATATAAGAAATCGTGATGATTTTTGGAGTTATAATGTTAAAGATTATTTAAAGAGATATACTGATGGAGTAAATACTAATAAGTATTTAGTTAAAGGGTTTATTTCTAATAAAGAGATTAATAGCTATGATTTATATAATGAGGCAATGAGTGTTATTAATTATTTTATTAATAAGAATATATTATTAAAAATTGATGAATATACTAATGAGATTGTGCTTGCTTCGATGATTTTAAAGATAGCTAATACACTTGATGTTTCTACTAGTCCTTTTGTAAAGAAATCTAATAATTATAATACGATTTGTTTGAATGAGATTAATGGTGCGAATAAAATAAGTTATATTCATTTGATAGATGATGGTAAGAAGCAGACTAGTAGATTAATTGAACTGATGAAAGAAAATGTTAAAAGAGAAAGAAAGTTTTTTGAGTTTTTAACTAATTTAGGTTCTTTTAATAAATATATAGATATTTCTAAAGAAAATATTTATTATTTTGCTCAGTACAATTATAAGATACCTAGTTTAAATAAGTTTGATGAATATGCTACTAGAGATGTTTATGATAATCTTAAAATAGATGATAGTTTTGTTTTAATAAGTGCTAATTTGGTAGTTGCTAGTTTACTAAAGTTATTTTCTATTAGAAAGAAATTTAAGGTTCTGTTTTTACCGGTTAGAGCAAGGTTTTGTTTAGATGAGAAGAATCTTAAAGAACTTAGTTTGATATTTAAGAATAATAGATTAAGTAAATATTTTAAGTTACTTGTTAATTATAATGAGTGTGATGCTAAATTAGTTAAGTTATTAAATAAATATCATTTAAGTTATTATGTATATTGTAGTAAGAATAGTGCTACTGATGGTAAGCTTATTGATGGAGTTAGCCATTATTTGGTTAGTAAAGAGTTTAGTGAAGGTTATAAGAATATTTTAGCTAAGTGGAATAGTCAGAATATTAATATAATAAAAGAGAGTTTTGATGGTATTGTTACCGATAGAAACTTGTTAGAGGATTAGAGGGAGAGAGATTATGGGAATTAATAGTGAGTTTTTTCTAAAGTTTATGGAACCTTTTTTTGGAGGTTTGTCAGCACTTTTTAAAGCAATTGGTAGTGCTTTTGTTAAAATCTTTAATATAGCTTCTTATTTTGATATTATTAAAGAGTATAAAGCTAAGGGTAGTAGTACATTTATGATTATTATTGCAGTTATTGCTTTGGTGCTTTTGTTTGCTATTGTTGTTTTTCTAATTTATTTACTAGTTAGAAGAATAATTAAGTGGCGTGCTAATGTTAGTCATCATGAGAAGATGGTTGAGGAGATTGAAAGCTTAAATAATGATATTATTCGTTTAAGAAATGAAAATCAAAAGTATATGGAAATGGCTGATCCTGAGAAGGGTGATGTTGAATATGATGAAAATGGTAATATTACTAATAAACTAGTAGAGGGTGAGAGTAGATTCTTTAAGCTTACACAGATTGATGAGAAGTATAAGGATTATGTTGCACCAACACTTAATGAAACTATTAGTTTAACTGCATTGTGTGAACAGTTTAGAAATTATTCAGCTAGTAAGATGGGATTATATTATTCTATAGATTTAATTAGATTATATATTGCTTCTTTTGCTTCAAATAGATTAATTATTTTACAAGGTATTTCTGGTACAGGTAAAACTAGTTTAGCTTATGCATTTGGTAACTTTATTAAAAATGATGCTGTTATAGCATCAGTACAACCATCTTGGAGAGATAGTACAGAGTTATTTGGTTATTTCAACGAGTTTACTAAGAGATTTAATGAAACTGAGGTACTTACTAAGATGTATGAGGCTAAGTATAATCCAAAAATATTTATTACCTTATTAGATGAAATGAATATTTCACGTGTTGAATATTACTTTGCACAAATGTTATCAATTTTAGAACTTCCTAGTACAGATGAATGGGTATTAGAACTTGTTCCTAACTCATGGGATAATGATCCTAAGTATGTAGAAAATGGTAGATTAAAGATTCCTGATAATATGTGGTATATTGGTACAATTAATAATGATGACTCAACATTTATGATTACAGATAAAGTATATGACCGTGCTATGCCAATTAATATTGATACTAAGGGTGTAGAGTTTAGTGCACCTGAAACAGAGGCTTTAGATATTACTTCTAATTATTTCTTATCACTTTTTGATAAAGCTAAGAAAGAACATCCTGTTAGTGAAACAACTATGCAAAATATTGCTAAGATGGATGATTATGTTATAGAGCATTTTAGACTTGCTTTTGGTAATCGTATTGTTAAACAGTTAAGAGATTTTGTTCCAGCTTATATTGCTTGTGGTGGTGAAGAGATTGTTGCAGTAGATTATCTAATTGCTAATAAGATTTTAAGAAAGTTTGATCAGTTGAACCTTGCATATATTCGTAATGAAATAGATGGATTTATGGCTTATCTTGATGAATTATTTGGTGAAGGTAAGATGGTTGAATGTAGAGCATTCTTAGAAAGATTAAAGAAAACAATTTAATACTAAAAAGGAGTGGATAATATGAAAGATGAACTAGGTTTACTTGTAAAAGATATTCCTAAAAATGATTTAGATTTATTTGTTAAAAAGACTAGTTCTAATTTTAATGGTAAAAAGATTATTAATAGAGTATCTTTAGATTATTCTTGGGTAGATGTTTTAGATGAATCCATTCCTTATTTAGATAATATTATTCGTAATCCAAGAAGATTTATTGCTACTGAAGAAGATATTATACCAATTGAAAAGACTAAGAAAGTAACTGAAGAGTCAATAAAACATTTAGCTACTCATACTCAGTTGATTCAAGAGGTAGATGAAGATGATAATGTTAAACCTTTAAAACTTTTAAATATTTTTAAAGAAGAAACTATTGATTTGTATGAGAATAGATTTATTTATTCTTTAATTACTAATTTATATGTTTTCTTAAGAAATCAACTTACTTATAAGGAAGAATCAGAGGAAAATAAAGAAGAAAAAAAATTAGTATATGAAGCAACAACTAATATAGATAATCAAGATGTTACTTATTCAATGAGTATTAGTGCGGTTAAAAAAGAAAATAATAAAACTGATTTAAAAGAAATTGAAGAACGTAATAAAAAGATAGAAAATATTAAAGATATTTTAGAAGACTTTATGGCTAGTAAGTTTATGAAAACGATGAGTAATGCTACGCCAGTTAGGAGTCCAATTCGTAAGACTAATGTAATTTTAAAAGAACAAAACTTTGTTAAAGCACTTGCTCTTTGGGAGTTTTTAGAAAAGTATCAGATAGAAAAACCTGTAAAAATAGAAAATACTGAGACTGATATTAAGTATAAAAATTTAAATAAGAATTTAGGGCTTACGTATTATATTAATTATAATCTATTACAAGATAGTGTAAAACCTAGTGGGAATGAAAAGCTTTCTTTTGGGACTGATATTATTAAGTCAGTTGGAGAGTATGCTCGTAAGTTTACAGTTAATGAGTTTGATTTAAAAAAGGAGTTACTTCGTGAGATAAAGTTAGCTTCTAAGTATAAGGAAGAACAAATTACTGGTATAACTAATGTATATAATGGCTTTATTGATAGTAATAGATCTAGGTTTAATAAAGCATTGTTATTACTTAGATAGGAGGCTTATATGAGTAAAGAGAAGAAAGAGAATCCTTTAATTAATTTTAAGGGAGAAAAAATAGATTTAGTTAAGTTTTCTGATTTAGATGATAAAGAGCAGTATTCTAAGATTAATGAGACTTTAAAAGAAATTTATAAAGATAATTTAGATGTTACTAGAAAACATGTAATGAAAGTCTTAAGACTTACTTGGAATACTAAAGATGATTTTATTTATTTACCATATAATTTAAGAGTTTCTAAGAATAATTTAGGGCTTAGTTTTGAGGTTGGTAAGAAAAAACCGATACCAATTGGATGGCTTATTTTCTTAATTTGGCTCTTATGTTTTGCTTTAATTGGAGCAACTTATGCGGGATTTAAGTATTTAAGTTTAAAGAATCTTAATAAAGATATTGATGGTGATGGTATTGCTGATATTAATATTGATTTAGATGATGATGGTAAAGCTGATATTAATATAGATACTAATGGTGATGAGAAACCGGAGTTAAATATTGATTATCGTCATAATTTAAAGGCTACCTTTAATATAGATAAAGATGGTGATGGGTTTGCAGATTTTAATATGGTTAATGATGCAACTGAAAATAGAAAAGAATGTAAAATAAATTGTGATACTGATGGTGATGGCTGGCCAGAAACAAATATCGATTTGGATGGTGATGGTGTTCCTGATACTAATATAGATGTTGATGGTGATGGAGTACCTGATTTAAATTTGGATATTGATGGTGATGGTAAGTGTGACTTGATGTGTGATACAGATAATGATGGTAAGTGTGATGAGAAGTGTATTAAACCAGAGGATGGATTAATTGATGAGGATGGTAATATTAATAGTGGACAGAATGGTGATTCTAACATAGAAAATAATACGCCGTCATTGATGATTAATTTTATTGATGGAGAAGAGATTAGTGCTAATAATTTATTTCCAGATGATCAACCGGGTATAGATCCTTATTATCCGACTAAGACGTTCTATGTTGAGAATTTAAGTACTTTACCAATTAGATATTCATTAGTGTTTGTGGTTGATCAAAATTCGTTTATTACTAGTAATTTGAAATTCAAATTAACTGGTACGAATGGTGGTGCAACTTTTGGATATGAGTCTGTTCCTTTAAGTGGAAGTAAGGTTATACAAGAGGTTGTTATACCATCAAGGGTTACTCAGAAATATACATTAACATTTAAGTTACAGGGTACTGGTACAGCTCAGAATGAGGATCAGGGTAGAACTTATAAAGGTCATGTTGAGATAAAGCTTTAATGGCCTTTTTTTAATAGATTAGAGGAGGAATAAATGAAAAAGTTATATGTTATTGCTTTAGGAGGTAATGCTTTAGGAAATAGTCCTAGTGAGCAGTTAGAGTTAGTTAAGAAGACAGCTAAGAGTATTGTTGATTTAGTTGAAAGTGGTGCTGATGTAGTTGTAAGTCATGGCAATGGACCACAGGTTGGAATGATTAATTTAGGTTTTAGTGCTGGAACAAAGTATGAGAATTTGCCTTTAATGCCTTTTGCTGAATGCGGAGCTATGAGTCAAGGGTATATTGGTTATCATTTACAACAAGCTATTTCTAAAGAGCTTTATGATCGTAAAATAAAAAAAGATTGTGCAACTATTATTACACAAGTACTAGTTGATAAGAAGGATGAAGCCTTTAATAATCCAACTAAGCCAATTGGTAGTTTTTATACTTTTGAAGAGGCGCAGAAGCTTAAGGAAGCTAATGGGTATGTAATGGTGGAGGATGCTCAAAGAGGTTTTAGAAGAGTAGTGGCTTCACCAATACCAAAGAAAATTGTTGAGATTAGGCCAATTAAGAAATTATTAAAACAAAATACGCTTGTTATTGCTTGTGGCGGTGGCGGAATACCCGTTATTTTGGAAAAGGGAACTTATAGGGGAGTAGACGCGGTTATTGATAAGGATAGAACAAGTGCGTTACTTGCTAGTGAGCTTGGAGCAGATAAGTTAATTATTTTAACGACTCTTGATAAAGTATGTATAAATTATAAAAAAGAAGATGAGCAAGAGCTAGATGTAATGAATTTGGAAGAAGCAAAAAAATATATTAAGCAAGGCGAGTTTGCACCAGGCAGTATGCTTCCAAAGGTAGAGGCTGCTATGGAGTTTGTAAAGAATACTGGCAATGAGGCTTTAATATCTTCTTTAGAGCATGCAAAAGAGGCTATATCAGGAACTACGGGAACTATTATCAGAAGGTAATGGTTCTTTTTTTGATATTAGTTTGCCAATTATAAATGTTGTTAGAATGCCAAGCAAGACATATTGATAGTTGTAAATTAGAAAATCTAATGCTTTGTGGTTGTCTATGATAAATTTAGAGCAGACGATACAGATTATTATTAAAATGATGATGAGACCTTTGGTTTTGATTTCTTTAATGATATTTAGGGCAGATATGTGATTGATTTCACAAGAGACAATTATCCAAATGGAAAATAGGATGTTTTCAGTGTTATCTATGAATTTTAAGATAGATATTTTTTTAAATACCATATATTCGGGGTAGCGGTATAGTGTGGCAATTTCAGGACCTAGATTACCGAGAGTAGCAACTGCCATTATTAGGATAGTAATTGATGAGAGAATGTAGGTTCTTGCTTTATAGTGCACTTTAAAATTAGGTATTAAAATTATGGGGAGCGTACTTATTAGTGCGTAGTGAATTGCGGAATAAATGATATTTTTGAAACTTGAGGTAGCGACAGGAAGAAAGAAATCTATTTTAATGGTAGGAACGAGAGTGAACGCGGCAAATATAAAAAATATCATGAAGATAATTAGTAGAATGCCAGAGGTTTTATAAAAGGTTTCAATGCCTTTAGTTGCCGAAAAAATAGCAAGACTTGTTAATGGAATAATTATTAAAAAACTAGGGGTATTAGATAAGTAGATAGAGGAAACAAGTTTTGGTAAAATGAGAATACCAAAAAATAATAGACCGGTTGTTGATATAAGTTTGCAAATTTTATTACATTTATTTGGTAGTTTGGTTAATATGAGGTTAATAATTAGACCAAAGATAGTACCAATAATTATACTTAGCCAAATATCTGATTGAGCTTCAGCTATTAATTTTGATAAACCCGCTCCCATAAATAGGGGAAATGATAATAAATAAATTGCACTTTGATATTCATAATTAGTTATCTTTTTCATATTCTTCTCCGAATGAATAAAACATTAAACCTTTTCTATCAAGGCCAACTTTTATGTTTATTTCATATTCTATATTTTTAAGATTTTTTAATTTTTTTCTTGTTTCATTATAATATTTTTTTTTAATTCCTAAAGTGTCGCTTTCTAGATCTATTGAGGAGTCAATGTATGTAGTAATTTCTTTTTTGATTGTAGTTTCTAGAAGTGATAATAAATTATTGATTTCTTCTTTATCTTTAAGATTTACTTTTTCCATTTCGTCAAAAATTCCATTAATGTTACAGGTGATGATTAGTTTATTATCTTGAAATTTCAGTTTACTTTTAGAAGATATTATTTTGTAAATTAAGTCATTATCATTATAGTTAATTTGATAAAGATATAAAGATTTTATATTATTTAATAGATTATAGGTTTGAACATAGTTAAAGGAAATTTCTTCTATTATTTTATTTTTTTTGAAGATGCAAGCAGTATCTATTTTATAGGTGTCTTTTTCTAGTCTGCCTTTTGCAATGATTGGATCGTAGTAAGCATTTAAGTGGGTTTGTACGAAGTCAATATATTTTGATTTAATTGTATTATTAAATCTACCAGTAATTATTTCTTTTAAGTATTTGCCAGCTATTAGTTTTTCTTTTTCAAAGTAGGATATGCTTTCTTCTATATTATCATCAACAAGTAGATAAAAATTGTTACCAATGTTGTTTTCTCTTGTTAGATAGTCTAAAATGGCATCTAGTTTTTCGTTAATAGCGTTGGTACTTAGCATAAGGATATCTATGTCAACAAAGTATAGGGTCTTATTTAGGGACACGCTAGCATTTTGAATAGCTTTATCTACGGATGAACCGGTACTTTTATATATTTTTGAGGTTTCATCATCATATTTTTTATTTTCTCTAATTTCTAGGTTTATTTTATATTCGTTTTCTTGATAATCTATAGTTAACATCGAAACTACACCTAGTTCGTTTAATTCAATATAATTGTAGCAGCCACATAGTGGTAGTAAAAATAAGATAAGTAATATTTTTTTCATATTGTCACCTTTGTTTTCTAAGATTATTTGTTAAGTACTTACTTCTTTTTGTATCATCTTTCTTCTTGCCTTCATATAAGGTTTCTTTTAAATACGGTATATTAAATGGAACTACTGGGAATGTATATGGCAAGTTAAATGACTGGTAAGATGCAATATTTACAATAAAGAAGATTATGGATAAACTTACACCGTAAAGGCCTAGGAAGGAAGCAATTATAAGGCTTAGAAATCGCCAAGCACGAATAGCACCACTTAGTTCAACGTTATTAAAGATCATGCTGGAAATAAAGGTAAGGGCTGTTACAATTATCATGATTGGGCTTACGATGTTAGCACTTACAGCAGCATCGCCAAGGATTAAGGCACCTAGAATGGATATGGATGAGGAGTAGTTGCTTGGAAATCTGATATCACTTTCTCTTAACATTTCGCAGATAAATAACATAAAGAAAGTTTCAATGGTAGCGGGAAAGGGAATGCCTTGGTTTTGAGTAATAAAGCTTGTTAAGAGGTTAGCAGGAATTGTTTCATGGTTATAGGTGATTATAGCTATATAGAAAGCGGGTGTAAAGATTGTTAGAAAGAAGCAAATTAGTCTTAATATTTTTAGATTATTAGCATTGTAGTTATATAAATATTTGTCTGATACGGGATTAATAAAGTCGGCAAGAACAGCTGGGGTGATGATTGCAAAAGGGCAAGTGTCTAGAATGATGACGACTTTGCCTTCTAAAAGGGCTTCTACAATGACGTCGGGGCGTTCGGTTAATTTTGTTGGTGGGAAGAAGTTTTTACTTTCTTTAGATAAGTATTGTTTTAAAGAGCCAGCATCAATAATAATATCAGTATCTATATTTGAAAGTTTATTATCTAGTTCTTTAACTAACTCTTTTTTGGCAATATTATCTATATATAAAAGGCCAGTTGCGGTTTTGGAATATCTTCCTAGTTTGTATTCAATTGTTTTTAAGTGAGATGATTTAATTCTTCTTTTGATTAAACCAATGTTTTTTTGGTAATTTTCAACAAGGGAGTCTTTGGCACCATATAAATCTTGCTCTATTTCAGGAAAAGATATTGATCTATCTAAGTTTGCTTTGGTTTCTAGTGCATAGATATGATTTTTATATAAAATTACGGTAAATCCATTGTATAGATAAAATTCTATTTGTTCTTTGTTTATGTTTTTAAAGTTAGGAGTTGCTAGAATATTTGATAGACTTGGTTTATGGTTGGGATTTGTTAGGTTTTTTAAAATAAAGTTGTTAATAAGTTCTGATGAACAAATTGTTTCAATATAAAAGATATAAACTGTTCTTAGTTTATATTTGATTTTTCTGGTTATTAAATCGGGCGTGTTTTTAAATTTTTCGTTAATTTCTTTTATAATTTTCATTTTATCACTATATTTAGTATGGAGTATTTTTGATTTTTTATTTATAATATTTATAGGTGAATTAAGGTTATGGGAGTAAAAGTTAATAATACAAATAAAACGTTTGATGAGTATAATTTTGATAATTTTTTTAATGTTTCAAATCTATATAATTTTGATAAGGTATATGTGACTAAAAAAGATATTTTTAGTGATGGTTTATCAATCGGTAAAGATATTACTTTTGATAGCACTAATTATAATGCTTTAATGAAGATAAGTAATGCAAGTCTTATTATTATTGATGATTATAATGTGGCTTCTCAGCTTCAACTAGAGGATGCAATAAATAAGTTTAGTGGGGTAATTGTTTTTAGGAACGCTGAAGATTTGGTTAAAATGAATTTAATTAAAACTAGTGATATTTATGATGAGTGTGAAATAGATAGATTTGGAAATGTTAGTAAGTTATAGTTTTAAAGTATAATATTCTTTTTTTTGCATAATACTTATTAATAGTACTTGACAAGATGGTTATAAATGGTATAATAGTTTTGTCTTAAAAAGGAAAGCGATGTATCCGCATCCACCTGATTTGCAAGAGAGCGAATAGGTAAAGAGCCATTATTAATTTTATAATGTCTTTTATGGTGGATACATGTGTATTCACTTTTTTGATGTATGGTGGAGGTGTATTAGTATAGCAAATGTCAAAAGAGATGACTTGCCGATTAATGGAAACATTAGAGTAAGTGAATTAATGGTAATTGGACCTAATGGGGAACAAATGGGGACAAAGAAGCTTCAAGATGCTCTAACTTTAGCTAATTATGCTGGACTTGATTTAGTGTTAATGAGCGGTAATAGCGAAAGAGCTGTTGGTAAGATAATGGATTATAATAAGTATCGTTATGAAAAACAAAAAAAACAAAAGGAAGCTTTAAAGAACCAAAGAGCGAATAATCGTGATATGAAAGAGTATCAATTTTCGGTTACCATTGATATTGGCGATTTTAATACTAGAAAGAAGAATGCTGAGGATTATTTAAAGAAGGGTCATAAAATAAAGGCTACATTAAGATTTAAGGGTAGACAAATGGCTCATACAGAACTTGGTAGAGAAGTTTTGGAAAGACTTGCAAAAGAACTTGAAGAGGTTGCAAGTATAGAATCAGCACCTAAACTTGAAGGTAGAACAATGACAATGATACTAGCACCAA
>OIZL01000385.1_pt1 | contig 34048 bp, 33 predicted proteins | sample 1588541 | NCBI WGS metagenome assembly OIZL01 (sample SAMN03283285) | human gut metagenome | biome: human-associated habitat; material: feces | host: Homo sapiens | place: Peru | collected 2012 | reverse complement strand
CAGCACCTGCTGCCCGCTGAGCAGCCGCCAGTACAGGTCCTGCCCGGCGCTGACCGGGCCGACCTGCGGCACCGCGTCCACGGCAGGGTAGACCAGACAGAGGCTGGTGGGCGTCTGGGTCTCGGTCAGGGCTTGCAGCACCACCGACGCCGTGGAAAGCCCCCACTGGGTCGTGCTGGAAGGATCGTTTTCAATGGTGACCGCCACCGGCCGCTGCCCCGGCCAGAGCAGTTCCTGCCCGGTGAGGGGGTCGGCGGGCGTGTCGGACTCAGCCGCATCCCGCGCGGGGGCGCAGCCGGCCAAGAGCGCGGCGCAGAGCGCAAGGCACAAAGCAGTCCGCTTCCAAAATTTCATGTTGTTCCTCTTCTGCCCCGAAGGGCGGGTGATTTACTGGTAGCTGAAGTTGGCCCACTCGTCGTCGTCCACGAGGGCAAAGTAGGTCTTGCCGCGGTTCAGGGTCATCTCCTCGCCGCTGTCAGTGTAGAGCTTCAGGGGCTGGGTGGGGTGGTTCTTTTCCCAGCGGCCGGTCTGGACGCCGCCGCGAGTGAACAGGTAGGCCTCGCCGCCCTGCACGTACTGGACCTCCTGCACATCGTGGGAGTCGCCCGCGTAGGCCGCAATGTTGGCAAAGCAGACCACCACATTGTCGAAGGCCAGCTGCTTGCCGGTCAGCTCGTCCACCGTGGACTCGAACTTTTTGGTGCGGTTGCTGTACATCGACATCTTATAGTTTTTGTTCCAACTGTTGTAGGCGAAGCTCGTCTTGTAGCTGGCCGAATGGGTGATGCTGATGCTCTTGGCGGCGGGGGTGCCCTCAAGGGTGTTCACGGCCTTGGTGCGGTAGTCGGCAAAGCGGAAGAAGGTGCCCTCGTACGGATAGGTCAGGCCGATGCCGGCGTCAGCAGCCGCCTGTTTGATCTCCTTGGCCGAGGTGAACTCGGTGTGCTCGTAGGCGACGTTCTCATTTCGCTTGATGCGGTGGGCCACATGCGGATGGACCGGCGTGTTGAAGTAATTTTTGCCGCCGATGTTCAGGCCGGAGTAGTTGTAGACGTTGATGAACTGGGTGCAGAAAATGCTTTCACCGTCGTGGTAATACAGGGCGTTCCACGGCATGAGCAGCTGTAAAAACTGGTCGCGGCCGGAGCGGATGGGGCCGATCTCCGGGATGTTGTCCACGCTGGAATACACCGCGCAGAAGCGGGTGATGCCGCCCTCGACCTTGCTCTCGATGAGCAGGTCGGCGGAGGCGATGCCGCGCTGGGGGCGGGCGTTCTGCCTTTCAGAGTTGCAGATGTTGTTGACCATGACGCCCACGATCCGGTGGTTGCCGCTGCGCTCTTCGCCGGTCAGGGGATTGGCGTCATAGCTCGGCATCACGTCGAAGCCGGGGTCGAGCGGCTCGCCCGCGGGCAGGGAGGAGGCGGCCATCTCAGAGGACGCCTCACTGGAAGCGGCTGACGACGCAGCCGACGAATCAGCGGGCGAGACGCGCAGCACCTTCTGCATCCACGCGGGCAGACTGCTGCCCAGCGAAGCATTGCCGGTGGGGGTGCAGCCGGTCAGCGCCAGCCAAGCGGCCGCCAGCCCAGAGTAACGAAGTACGGACCGTCGAGAAATTTTCATACGAAACAGACCTCCTATTGCATCGGCCGGGCGTGCACTTCTCCGCGCCGCCGCCCGCCGGGATCGGCATACAGTGTACATGATTTGATTGTACTGATTCTTGCCGGATTTGTAAAGGGGAAGTTCGTGCCAGCGCCCGCAGATTTTGTGAAAGAAAGTTTTTTGCCCCGAAGGCTTGCTTTTTTGCGGCGGGTATGGTAATATAATACGGCAATATTTTGAATATTTATGCTGAGGTTTTACTTATTTTTCATATATTGCGAATAATTCACTATTATGTTTTTGATACAGTTGATGATAGTGCTTCTGGCACTTTATGTCGGCTCACGGTACTGAAGCCTGGCATTGGGAGCGATTTCCGGAACAGGCCTCGCCGCAAGCGCATGCTCCTATAAAAGAGGCTTGGACCTTGGCAAGGACCCTGCGTTCCAGGCAAGGCTGAAAGACCCAGAGATGTATGAATATATGTACGGTAGCACAGCGACATCCCTCGGAAAGGAAATCTCCGCGTCAGCGAAACGCGCGGTCTATATATTCCTTGCCTCAATCGCCGTCATCGTGCTGTTCCTTCTTGCGGGACTGTCCCTGCTGCTGTATCCTACCGTCAGCAATTTCTGGAATACGTTCCGGCAAGCGCAGTCGATTCTGTCCTACAGCAACGAGGTTTCCGCGCTGGAGGAGGCAGAGCATCGGCGGCTTTGGGAGGAAGCAGAGCAGTTCAACCGTTCCCTGCTCGATCGTCCGAACCCCTACGGACTGACCGAGGCGCAGGAGTCCGTTTACCACGAAACGCTGCTGGCCGCAGGCAGCGATGTCATGGCGTATCTGGAGATCCCCACTCTTGATATCAAACTGCCCATCCTTCATGGCATAGAAACGGAAACCCTGGAGCGAGCGGTTGGCCATCTCCCTTGGAGCAGCCTCCCGATTGGCGGGGAAAGCACCCATTGTGTGCTTTCCGGCCATCGGGGGCTGCCCTCCTCGGAGCTGCTGACGAATATTGACCAGCTATCCTATGACGACACTTTTTACATTCACGTTTTGGGCCGGAAGCTGACCTATCGCGTGGACAGCATCACGGTCGTTGAACCGAGCGACGTTTCGCAGCTCGGCATCACGCCGGGCAAGGACTATGTTACCCTCCTGACCTGCACCCCCTACGGCATCAACTCGCACCGGCTGCTGGTGCGCGGTGTGCGGGTCGATACGGACGCTGCCGCCGCAGCCGATGCGCTGAACCTCGCCAACGAAACCAAGCCGATCGACCTCGACTGGCTGATGCCGGTGCTGCTCGGCACGCTGGCCGTGGTGCTGCTCCTTCTGCTCCTGTCCGGGCGGAAGGAAAAGAAAAAGAAAGGAACCCCGTCGTATGACCCGTCTGAATCAACCTCGTTTTCTTCGCCTCGCAGCGGTCCTGCTGCTTCTGACGGTGCTGCTCAGCGCCGCAGTGCAGGCAGAGGAAGCCGCGGGCGTTTTGACCGTCCTTCTGACGAACAAGGACAGCACTCCGGCAAAGGGCATTGATACCATCGTCTACCGCGTCGCGGCCACGGACGGTACGTTGGAACCCGCCTTTACCGGCTCCGGCGTTTCCGCCAAAGCGCTGCTCGACACCGAGCAGGACACAAAAAACGCCCGCACCCTCGCCGCCTACGCCGCTGCAAAGCATTGTGACGGCACAAAAATGCGGACGGATGCGAACGGTCAGGCGCAATATCCCCTTGCCGAAGGAATTTATCTGGTGCGCTGTGCAGAGGGGCAGGCGGTCGTTTTCCCGTCCTTCCTTGTGCGGCTCCCGCTGGAGCTGGACGGAAAGCGCTACTACGACGTGGATGCCTTCCCAAAGGCCGAACCCGCGCCGGAGCCGACCACGCCAAGGCCGACGGAGCCGAACCCCAACCCCGATCTGCCGCAGACCGGTTGGAATCCCTTCCCTGCCCTGTGTCTGGCGGTCGGCGGCTGCCTGTTTTTGATTCTCGGCAGTATTACGCTGATGCGCAGCCGGGAGGATAAGAATGCATAAACGAACACGCGGAATTTTGCTGTTGGTGCTGGGCGGGCTGCTCCTGCTCGGTGCCGCAGCTTTGTTTCTTTTGCAGCAGCAGCGCGACCGGCTGGCCGGACAGACCGCCGCAGCCCTCGTCAGCGCAGTAAAAAGCGGCAGGTACACCGTTCAGACCGAACCGGCACAGCCGACCGAAGCGGAAGAAAACGAACAGCCGGCGGGCGATACGCCGGTCGAGCCTGTAGCCGTCACGCCGGACGGCCACGCCGTTTTGGGAATTTTGCGCATGGAAGCGCTCTCGATCGAGCTTCCGGTGCTGGCGCAGTGGAGCTACACCTTGCTCGACGTTTCGCCGTGCCGCTATTCCGGCTCGGTCGCGGGCGGAAATCTCGTCATTCTCGGCCACAGCTATGACAGCCACTTCCGTCCGCTCCGGCAGGCCGAGGTCGGGATGTCGGTCGAGCTGACCGACGCGGCAGGCTTGCTGCACCGCTATCGCGTCGCCGAGGTGGAAACCGTCGCCGGAAGCAACGGCAACGCGCTCCATTCGTCCTATCCCCTGACGCTCTTCACCTGCACCTCCGACAGCCGACACCGCGTACTGGTGCGCTGCGAGGCAATCGACCCCTAATACGGAGGTACGCAATCAAATCAACCGCATCAGGCCTTCCATTCTCAGAAAGGTCTGTGCGGTTATTTCTTTTCGTTTTCCTTGTTCCGGCACAGGAGCGTCTGTATTCGGTTTCAGCCGTTCTTCCCTTTGTCATATTGCACAAAATTGCAACCGTTTCATGTCATAAATGTGAATTCCGTCAAGCCTCGGCAAGAAATATGTGTATTATTCCAATTTTTGTGCCATTTTTCTAAAAATATTGGGGTAAAAATTACAGTTTGACTGAAACCGTTTTCCGTTGTACTATTGTGCCATAAGAGAAAACGTTTTCACTACACAAAGGAGGTATTGCAATGAAACCTATCGGTATTATTGGCGGAAGCGGTATGTATGAAATGCTGGAACAGCCGCATATGTTCATCCACGACAACAAATACGGCCGAAGCTCGGAAATCTTCGAGGGCAAACTGAATGGCCGGACCGTTTATTTTCTCCCCCGCCACGGCCCCAACCATACCATCATCGTTCCGCGGATTAACTATCGGGCAAATGTCTGGGCATTCCGCGAGCTTGGCTGCGACCGAATTCTCGCAACGAACAGCGTAGGTTCAATTAACCCGAATATTCACATTGGCGATATGGTCATCCCGCACGACTTTATCGACTTCACGCGCCGTTATCCCCGTTCCTTTTACGATGACATTCCCGTCGCATACCACGTTGATATGAAGCCGGCGTACTGCCCGGATCTGCGTGCCGCCTTGATCGATGCATCGCACCGTATCCATGAAGGCGCAACCCATGACCGCGCCGTTCTGGTCGTCGAGGAAGGGTTGACCTACAATACCGAAGCCGAGCAGGCCATGTTCCGGCAATGGGGCGGCGACCTGGTCGGTATGACCACGCTCCCGGAGGCCATTCTTGCTCGCGAGGCCGGTCTGTGTTATGCGCATATCTGTATGCCGACGGACTGTATCGGTGCTCCGGTGCTATCAGATGTTTTCCAAAAGCACCTGAAGCGCGGTGTTCAGGACTTTATCCGCATTTTAACCGATGCCGTCGGACGGCTGTCGGATGAACGCGATTGCCCCTGCGCCCACGCACTGGATCATGCCATTCTTGCCAAATCGAGTCAATAAGCAATGACCATTAAAGACATTGCCAAAAAGGCAAACGTTTCCGTAGCAACGGTATCGCGCGTTATCAATGATTACAAATGGGTCTCCCCCGAGGTTCGGGCGCGCGTTCAAAAGGTAATCGACGAAGAAAATTACCGACCGAATTACAGTGCAAGCGTCATGGCAACGGGCAAAAGCAACATGATTGCAATCGTTGTGCCGAGCTTCACCAGCCCGTTTTTCGCCCAGTTTACCGGCATTGTTTCCGCCCGGCTGAAGACGTCCGGCTACATACCGGTGCTCTTTCAAACGGACAACAACCCGGCAGAAGAAGCCTCCTATTTTGCATCGCCCATGATGCGTATGGCAGACGGCTTTATCAACGTGACGGATGCACTGAACAGCAAGACACTGCTCAAGCTGATTCGGCCCTTGCGGGAAAAGAACAAACCGATTCTGTTCCTTGATCGTTATATGCCGGCGACGGTTGCGGATTGCGTCATCAATGACAATGTCGGCGGGATGCACAATGCAGTGGAGCTGCTGTGGAAAAACGGTCATCGCCGGATTGCAATGATCACCGGCACCACCGGCTTGACCGTCATTTCGGACAAGATGCAAGGCTTTCGCGGCGCCATGAAGGAGCTGGAGCTTCCGGTTTGCGAAGCCTATCTGCGCAGCGGAGATTGGAGCGTAGAAACCGGATATCAGGAAATGGAGTGCCTGCTCCGTATGCCGGAGCCGCCGACGGCGGTGATCGCCTGCAACAACTATATTTGTGAGGGCGCTCTGGAAGCGCTCGATGCCGCCGGGCTGCGGGTCGGGAAGGATTTCTCCCTGATTGGTGTGGAAGAAAGCGACGGCGACGCGCGTCTGTTCCGCCGGTTGGGTATCACAACCCTGAAGCTCGACTGCACACGCTTGGCGGAATACGCCTGCAACTATATTCTCAGCCATCTCGACAGCGCTGAGGAGCCATATTATTATACAACAACGGAATTCCGGATGGAATTGATTGTTCGGGACTCCGTGGTTAATCTGAGAAAGAAATAGCAAGGAGGACACACACATGCACCCGATTGGCATTATCGGCGGCAGCGGGTTCTATGACCTGATGGAAAACGCCGAAATGTTTATCCACGACAACGCCTACGGCAGAAGCTCCGAGATCTTCAAAGGAACGATCGAAGGCTACCCCGTCTATTTTCTGCCGCGGCACGGGCCGGAGCATCACATCATCGTGCCGCGCATCAATTACCGCGCCAATATGCAGGCCTTCAAAGAGCTTGGTGTTCAGCGCATCATCGCCACGAACAGTGTCGGCTGCCTGAATCCTGATATCGCGCTCGGCGATTTGGCGATCCCGGATGATTTCCTCGATATGACAAAGCGTCAGCCGTTTTCCATGTATGACGATACGGTTGAGGCATATCATGTCGGAATGTCCCCGGCTTACTGCCCCGTTGTCCGAAAGGCGCTGATCGACGCAGCGAACGAAGTCATGCCCGGTCATGTACACGATCACGCAAAAATCGTGGTTACTGAAGGTCTGCACTATGAAACCCAGTTGGAAGATCGCATTTACCGCAGCTGGGGCATCGATCTTGTCGGTATGACAACGCTCCCGGAAGCGGTTTTCGCACGCGAGCTTGCCATGTGCTATGCACACATCTGCCTGCCGAACAATTACTGCATCGGTGTTGAAATTGACGCGGATGATCTGCCGCGGCTGCTGTCCGCCGGTGTAGAGGCATTCAAAAAGGTGATTCGTATTGCCGTAAAAACGCTGGCTGCCGAAGAAGATGTCGACTGCGTCTGCAAGCACGCACTTGACCACGCGATCCTGGCAAAGCAAAAATGAAACTGCTGAAAGACACCCTCACAACGCGCCGTTTTACCGGCCTGCTCACTGATCTGGACGGCACGCTGATCCATTCGCAAAACGCCATCTGCGAAGCACTGTACGAATGCTTTGCACACGTCGGCGCACGGGTCCCGGAAAAGCAGGAAATTCTGGATATGTTTGGTCTCCCCGTAGAGGTCATGCTGCGGCAGCTCGGCGGAATTCCGGTCAGCGATGAAACCGCCGCCGAATTTATCGCAGAATACAAGCGCCAATATCCGGTCCATATGGCTACCGGTGCAACGCTCATCGACCACGCAAAAGAAACCGTGGATGCCATCGCTGCGGCAGGACTTCCGGTCTGCCTGATTACCTCCGAGCGCCGCGTGAATGCACAGTTTATTCTCAAGCGGATGCAGCTTGCCGACTCCATTCCCTACCTGATTTCACGCGATGATGTTACCCATTTCAAGCCGGACCCAGAGCCGCTGCTCAATGCAATGCGCTTGATCGGCCGTCCGGCAGAGGAATGCGTCTACATCGGTGAATCTCCCTTTGACATTCAGGCAGGCGTTATCTCCGGAGCCTATGTTGCGGCGGTCGCATCCGGCAACTGGTCCGTACAAAGTCTTCTCGACGAAAAACCAGATGTCCTTTTGGACGATATTTCCGAGCTACTGCCGCTATTCCATCTGTTTAGCGGTTCAGCAAAATAAAAAGAAAAAGGAGTACATCAAAATGAAAAAGCTGCTCGCTCTTATTTTGGCTCTGGCAATGATTTTTACTCTGGCTGCCTGCGCCAAGACAAATGACGACACCACCGATCCCACTGTAGCCCCCTCTGGAGAAACCCCCTCTGGAGAAGCCCCCGCTCCCACCGATGCTGCAACCGACGCTCCCGATGCGGTCAACGACGCCGACACGCTCATCTGCATCGTCAGCGAGTCCGCGCAGGGCGCTCCCTTCTCTCAGCAGACATGGCTCGGCTTTGAGAAGGTTCAGCAGACCTACGGAACGCAGATCAAGTTCGTCGAAGCTCTGGAGGCTTCCGAATATGAAACGCAGCTCCGTGCAATGGCCGACGCGGGCGCAAAAGTGATTTTCAGTATGTTCGACGCAGTGAACCTTGTTGCTGCCGAGATCGCACCGGAATATCCCGACGTTCACTTCGTTCTCATTGACTGCAATCAGACCTTCGATATCGACAATGTCACCTGCATCGTTGTTGACTCTTGGGAGCCTTCCTTCGTGGCCGGTGTCGTCGCCGCTCTGAGCACCGAATCCGGTGTTGTCGGCTGGGTCGGCAGTCTGGACATTCCTGTTATCACCCGTTTCTATGACGGCTATGCCGCCGGCGTCGATTACGCAAACCAGACCTTCGGTCTGAATGTCACCGCCGAAAAGACCTATGTCGGCGATGCTGAAGATACGGTTAAGGCGTATGAAGCTACAAAGATGCTGATTTCGAAGGGCGCCGATATTGTCTATCAGGCAGCAAATGAGGCCGGTCTCGGCGTCATCAACGCCTGCGCCGACAACAATATCCGCTGCATCGGTGTTGACAAGTGGCAGGGCGATATCAATGATTGCGTTTTCTGGTCCGCTGTCATCTGCATTGAACAGGGCGTTTTCAACACTTATGATCTCTACCGTGAAGGCAAGCTCACCGGCGGTAGCATCAGCTACGGCATTGCGAACGACTTCCCGATCTATGCTGACGTTGACTATGAGAAGCTTCCCGACAACGTGAAGGAAGCGGTCGATACCGTCATGGCCGGTGTTAAGGACGGAACGCTGGACGTATTTGCATACGGCAACAACGGTTGATTTCCGCATCTTTCCGCGGAGGGGGTCACAGGCCCCCTCCCGGAGCACGGAAAATATCTGAAAGGCGCTTTGCGGCGCTTTTCAGATGTTTTTCGAGAGAAAAGGAGGAGTATAATGCAGAACTATCTTGAGCTTCGTCAAATTTCAAAGTATTTTGGCGATTTCGTTGCCAATGACGCTATTGATCTCACCGTGGCCAAGGGCAGTATTCATGCAATTATCGGAGAAAACGGTGCCGGTAAGAGTACACTAATGAATGTTCTGTCCGGAATTTATCGTCCCGACGGTGGTTCGATTCTGATTGAAGGCAAGGCCGTTCGCTTCGCGAACCCCACGGCTGCGGCGCGGGCCGGAATCGGCATGGTGCATCAGGAATTCATGCTGTATCCCGAGCTTACCGTCCTTGAGAATATCATTATGGGGTACGAAGTCACCTCTGCCCCCGGCATCATCAGCCGCAAACGCTCCCGCAAGGCAGTGGAGGACATCTGCAAGAGCTACAGCTTTAATGTCCCGCTTGATGAAAAGACCGGCGCTCAGCCGGTTGCCATGCTGCAGCAGATCGAAATCGTTAAAGTTCTCTATCACGGTGCCGAAATCATCATCTTCGACGAACCGACCTCGGTTTTAACGCCGCAGGGCATCGAAGGCCTTTTCCGCGCATTTCGTGCACTGACCCAGAAAGGAAAAACGATCCTGTTCATTACGCATAAATTGCAGGAAGTTCTTGCCATCGCCGACGCAATCACCGTTCTGAAGGAGGGCCGTGTCAGCGCAAACACGACGCCGCAAGCAATTACGGAAAAAGAACTGGCCCGTCTGATGGTTGGTCGCGACGTTTTACTCACTGCCGTCAAATTACCGAAAACAACTGGAAAAGATACACTGCGGGTAGAAAATCTAACCGTTCGCAGCGAGAACGGTCAGGAAAAGGTAAAGCAGGTCAGCTTCTGCGTCCGCGCAGGCGAAATTGTCGGTATTGCCGGCATTGCAGGTTCCGGCGAAAGCGAACTGATCTCTGCGCTTTTCGGCTTAACGCCGGCAGCGGGCGGCCACGTTTATTTGAACGATCAGGAGATTACAAACACGTCCGTCCGGGAACGCCGCTGCCTCGGTATCGGCTATGTCCCACAGGACCGCAACGCAGAGGGCAGCAATCGCGGAGCCACGCTTTGGGAAAACTGCATGATGGGCTATCACATTGCGCATGGCTTCCCGCACAAGACGATTATCGATCGTGGGCAGATTTACGGATTCACGAAGGATGTCGTAGAAAATTACGCCGTCAAAGCCGGAAGTATTTTTGCAAACGTTGGCTCCCTCAGCGGTGGAAATATTCAAAAACTGATCGTCGGCCGCGAATTTTCACAGGACAATCGCCTGCTGATTATCGAAGATCCGACGCGCGGCATTGATATCGGTGCAATCGAATTTATCTGGAAGAAAATCGAAGCCCTTGCAGCAACCGGCGTTGCTATTTTGATGGTCAGTCATGAGCTGAACGAGGTTATGGAGGTATCCGACCGAATTCTGGTAATGAACAACGGCAATCTTTATGACGGCGGCCTGCATGGCGAGAAAACAGAGGAACAGATTGGTGTCCTTATGATGGGAGGGCAGGAACAGTGAAAAAGAAACTGCATACCGGAAGCGGTGCCATTTATGATCTGCTGAAATATGTACTGGCGCTCGTCGCCGTACTGCTGCTTGCGATCCTGCTGATCGGTCTTCAGGGCCAAAATGTCGGGGCCGCCGGAAAAGCCATGCTGTTCGGAGCCTGTGGCAATACCAGCCGAATCGGCAATACCATTCGCTGGATCACGCCGTGTCTTTTGACCGGCATTTCGGCCTCTGTCGCATTTCGGTCCGGTATTTGGAATATGGGTGTCGGCGGTCAGCTCTATATGGGTGCTTTCGCCGCAACCTGCGCAGCGCTTTACCTGCCGATGTATCCGGTAATCGGCCCATTGATCTGTCTGATCTTCGCCATTCTTGCCGGTACCCTTTGGGCGGCGATTCCTGCACTGCTCAAGCGCTTTTTGAACGTCAGCGAAATGATTACGACGTTAATGTTGAATTATATCGCGACGCTCCTGACCACATTTTTTGTCAAGCTGCTCAACGGCATCAGTGCAAATAACAACTCTAAGGCGCTGTCCACCGCACTGATTCCCGACGGTGCGCGTCTGACCAATCTCATTCCGAAAACAAATGCCAGCACCGGCATTTTCATCGCCATTGCCCTGGTTGTTTTGATGTGGTTTGTCTACCGGTACACGGTTGCCGGCTATGAAATGCGCATGGTCGGTGCCAATCCCCGTTTCGCCCGAACCGGCGGTGTCCGGATCAATAAGGTTTATCTTACCACTTTCCTGCTTTCGGGCGCAATCGCCGGTTTGGCAGGCGGTATTGAAATTCTCGGCGTATACGGCAAGTTTACGGCAGACTTCTCCAGCAACATCGGCTGGGACGGCATAATGATTGCAACGATTGCCATGTATCATCCGCTTGCAACCGGGATTGTCGGCGCTCTCTGGGGTGCACTGAAATCCGGCTCGCTGTACATGGAAGCCATGACGGATACGAACCGTCTGACCGTCGAGGTTCTGCTTGCATTCTTTGTTCTGTTCGTCACCGTTGACTATCGCAAGCTGCTGAAAAAGCGCAGCCACAAACGGAAAGGAGCCGAAAACAATGTTTGATTTTCTTTTTGATTCGACGACTCTGTCTTCGGCACTTCGTCTTGCGATTCCCCTGATTTTTGCGGCAATCGGCGGCTGCTTCTGCGACCGGGCAGGCGTGTTTAATATCGCCTTGGAATGCTTCATGCTCTGTGCCGCTTTCTTCGCCGCGCTCGGAACATTCCTTACCGTCAATCCTTATGTCGGCGTTCTGTGCGGCATTGCGGCCGGACTTGTATGCGCGGCACTGTTTGGCCTGTTTGTATTTCACCTCGGCTCCAGCGGAATTGTGGTGTCCATTGCAATGAATCTCAGCGCTTGGGGCTTAACAACGCTTCTGATGCTCTATTTCTTCGGAATGCGCGGCTCCTTCATCAGCGATCGTCTTGTCAGCCTTCCGGTGATCCGTCTGGGTTTCCTGGAAAAGGTTCCCTACCTCGGAACAATATTCAGCGGGCAGAATCTTCTGGTGTATCTCGGCATTCTTATGATCTTTGTCATGTGGTTTGTGATGTATAAAACAACATTTGGCCTTCGACTTCGGGGTGTCGGTATGAATCCTACGGCCTCTCAGGCAACCGGAATCAGCACCCTGAAATACCGCTGGCTCGCCACACTCATCACCGGCGCGTTCTGCGGCATTGGCGGTGCAGTCCTACCGATCGGCGGAACATCGATTTTTTCGGAAAATATGACGGCAGGACGAGGCTTCCTTGCGGTCGCCGCACTTCTCGTTGCAAAGGGGAATCCGCTCTTCGCCGGTCTTTTCTGTCTGTTGTTTGCCTACACGGATGCAGCATCTCTGCGGCTGCAAAATCTGGGCATCCCGGCGCAGCTTGTCGAAACGCTTCCCTATGTGGTCACAATTCTCGTTCTCGTGATTGCAGGCGTTCGGGTAACACTGGCAAAACGTCGCATTCGCGTAGCGAAGTGACACCCCTTCCCATTGATTTTCTCCTCCATATCGTCCCCTTAAAACAGTTTCCCCAAAGTGATTTTTCCAATCACTTTGGGGAAACCCATTTTATTCGATTAGAGGACAATATCCGAAATCGGTCGTTATACTAGAATCTGATAAAAAGCTTTAAAAGCTTTTTATAGCGCCGAGGGCGCGTCAGATTCTGCATGAGACGGCGCAGCGTGCGTCAGCACGATGTGAGTGTGCGTAGCACACGGGATTCCTGATGAAATATTTTAATCAGGAATCAGTATTAATAGGGCATCAGCGGCGCGGTACCGTCGTCGTCGGCCTGCTCCACGGCGCGGATTTCCACGTCGTAGCTGTAGCCGTCGTCCACCGAAACGTGGACCGTCTGGCCGATCTTCTTGCCGAGAACGGCGCGGCCGAGCGGCGACTCCATGCTGATAAAGCCCGCGTCGGGCTTGATGCGGACGGTAGAAACGATACGGATTTCCATCTTCTCCTCGTCCTCCGGAAGCCAGAGCGTTACTTTATCATATAATTTCACTTCATCCGCCGCAGCAGGCATCGCGTCCTCGTCGATGACCTGCGCGGTTTTTATCATATTTTGAAGGTAGCGGACGCGGCTATCGTTTTTGCGCTGCTCCTGCTTGGCTGCCTTGTATTCGTAGTTTTCACTGAGGTCACCGAACGCGCGGGTGCGCTTGACCTCCTCCATGATCTTCGGGCGGATGTTCAGCCGCCGGTCCTCCAGCTCGGCCTCCATCAGCTCAATATCCTTTTTCGTTAATTTATCGTACATTTCCATTCTCCATTTCATGCGGCATACAATGCTCAAATATCGCCAGCACGCCATGCTTCGACGCGTCCTCGACCTCCTCGACCGAGCGCAGCGTCCAGCCGAATTCCTGCACGCCCCACAGATGGCGGCACAGCCAAAGTCCGGGCCGCTTCCGATCGCTGTAGCGGTAGGCGATGAAGTGCGGCACGGTCAGAAAGTTCGTCAGCAGTGCTGTCAGCACGAATGCCGTCACACCCTTCAGACCGCTCCGGTCCTTCATAAAGTTACACGAAAGCTGCCCCCGGATGACCTGCGGGTGGCGCTTTTTCAAATACATCAAAACGCGCGGGTCGAACGACTCGATGCAGTACTCCAGCGACGGATAGTGCCGCAGAAGCTGGCAGACCCGCCGGGCCAGTGCCGCGTGGTTGCCATTGTAGGCCTTCAGCTCGATCACAAGCGGGGCCTTGCCCGCATAGATCGGCAGGACCTGCTCCAAAAACGGGATGGGTTCGTCCGTTTCCTCCAGCCGGTATTGCAGCAGCTCGTCCATCGTGCAGTCGCAGATGTTGCGGTCCACTCCCGTCATGCGCAGCAGGCTCTCGTCGTGCATGACAACGAGCTTGCCGTCCTTGCTCAGATGCACGTCCAGCTCCGCGCCGTAGCCGTATTCCACCGCGCGCCGGAAGGCTGTCAGCGAGTTTTCCGGAATACCCTGCTCGCTGTCATGCAGGCCGCGGTGGGCATAGTGATGGTCCGCAAGGCCGTAGAAGCCGAATTTCCTGCGCTTCGTCCGCAGCGCGAGGAGCCAAAGGGCCAGAACCAGAACGACCGCTAAAATCGCATAAATCATACCGCGTCAGTCCTCCACATTCATCGCTTCCAGCCCGCGCTTGGCCTCCGGCTTGTTGTCGCCGTGCAGCACGCAGGCCATCGTGACGATCGCAAGGCCGGAGAACACCGCCGCATACGGGAAAAGCACTGTCATGCCAAACCGGTCCATCAAAAGGCCGGAGAACATCGGCGTAACCGTCTGTGCGGCCATCGAAGCGGTATAATAAATGCCGGTGAAGCGGCCGACATCGCCGCCGCTGCACATTTCCACGACCATTGGGAAGGAATTGACGTTGATTGTCGCCCATCCGATACCCGCCAGCGCAAACATTGCGTTCATCAGCAGCGTCGGGCTGTTCTCCCGCAGGAAGCAGGCCACGGCAAAGGCCGTCGTCAGCATCACGACACCCGCGAGGATCGTCTTTTTCCGGCCGAGCTTCGTTGAAAGCATACCGACCGGCAGATAGGCCACGATCGCCGCCGCCTGCGCAATAATGAGCGTGAGATTGTAGTCCTTATGCAGGATGTTCGACGCGTAGACGGAATACTTCGAGGTCACGGCGTTGTAGCCCATGAACCACAGCACGATGGAAGCCAGCAGGAAGATGAGCGACCGGCGCTCTCCCCGGCTGAGCTTGCGGTGGGTGCGTTCGTTCTCCTTCGCGTCCTCCAGACCGAGGCGGCGGCTGTCATCCTGCATCTGCCGGACGAGCTTCGGCTCACGGACCTTCCAAAAGAAAATCGCCAGCGCCAGCAGCATCACACCCGCAATGACAGCAAAATACGTTGTATAGCTCATCATTGCGTTTTTTGTCGCGCTCGTCGCAAAGACCATGCCGAGAACAAGAATCAAAACGCCGCCCGCCGAACCCATGAGGTTAATCACCGCGTTGGCCTTCGAGCGCTGCGGCTTGACCGTCACGTCCGGCATCAGCGCGACCGCCGGGGTCCGGAAGATCGCCATCGAGATCAGCAGGAGCAGCAGCACCAGAATGAACACGATCAGCGCCCCCGGCGACGAGTGCGTGACCTCGCGGGCATACGCCTGCCGCGCGGGAACGACAAACTGCGTGTACGCATCGCCGTCGGTTTGCGAACGAATCGCGCAGAACTCGTCCTCCGTAAAGCGTTCGGAAAGGACAAACTCCTCGCCCTCCGGGGTCATCAGCGTCTTGTCGGACTGGGTTTCGTAGATCACACTCAGCGCCTGCGGGTCGTCCGGAACGGCAACCGCCTGCACGGCGCGAAGCTGATAGTTATCCACAAACGACAGGCCGACGAGCAGAATTGCCGCCGCGATTGTGCCGATTAGGATAAACGGCGTTCTCCGCCCGAGCCGCGAGGTGCAGCGGTCGGAGATCATTCCGAACAGCGGCAGCATGAACAGCGCGAGGACATTGTCCAGCGCCATGATCACGCCGGAGGCCGCCTGCGGCAGGCCGAACTTGTTTGTCAAAATCAGCGGGATGGTGTTGTCATAGGCCTGCCAGAAAGCGCAGATCAGGAAAAAGGCAAAGCCGACGAAAATCGTTCGTTTGTAGTTGAGCTTCACTGATTTCTCTCTCCAATCAGGTGGTTTAGGATATCGCGAATGTTGTCAAAGATAAAGGTAGGTTTTTCCGGCGAATTCGGGATGTCCGCCCGCGTGCTTTCGCCGGAGAGGACCAGAGCCGTGTCGATCCCGGCGTGGACACCGCAGGCGATATCCGTATACAGCCGGTCGCCGATCATGAGCGTCTGCTCCGGCGAAAAACCGCAGCGCTCCATCGCAAGCAGCGCCATGGCCGGCTCCGGCTTGCCGATAAAGCGCGGCCGCCGGCCCGTCGCTCGAAACAGCATTTCGCACACGCTCCCGCAGTCCGGCACGTAACCGTACCACGTCGGGCAGACCCAGTCGGGGTTGGCCGCGATAAAGTCCACGCCGCGATTGAGCAGGATGCAGGCATCCTCCAGCTTTTGGAACGTCAGCTCCGTGTCAAAGCCGCAGACAAGCGCCGCCGTTTCCTCGTCCGGGCGGTCGGTCAGGCGGAACCCGGCCTGCGAAAGCTGCTGGCGGAACGAAGCCGTCCCGAAGGCGTACAGCAGCTTGTCCCGGTAGCCGGACGCAGACAGATCGGCGATCAGCGCGTCCACGGAGGTCAGAAAATCCTCCGGCGTTGACGCGATGCCAAGCCGCCGCAGCTTTTCGACATAGGCCGTCACGCTGCGGGAGGAATTGTTCGTCAAAAACAGATATCGCCCACCGCTTTGCCGAATGTAGTCGAGAAAGTCCGTCGTTCCGTCAAATAGCTGCTCGTCCAGATAGATCGTCCCGTCCATATCGAGCAGAAACAGGCGCTTTTGCCTTAGTCGCTCCGTCACGCGCTTCTCTCCTCTCCCATGTGCTATCCGTACTATTATAATGCTTGCGGCGGTGATACGCAAGGGGAAAACCAGTTTTTACCGGGCGAAAAAAGGCAGGATTTTTACAGGAAGGGGTTGTAATCATTGTAATAATTTGTTACAATGGAAGCACGAAGGAAGGAGCGACGGCATGAAACTGATTTCTTGGAACGTCAACGGCATTCGTGCCTGTCTGGACAAGGGCTTTCGGGAGGCCTTTTCGGTCCTGAACGCCGATTTTTTCTGCTTACAGGAAACAAAGGCGCAGCCCGAACAGATTACGCTGGAATTCCCCGGCTACCAGCGCTTCTGGTACTCCGCCGAGAAAAAGGGCTACTCCGGCACGGCAATCTACACGAAGCACACGCCGCTGTCCGTCCGCTACGGGGTCGGCATTGAAGCGCTGGACCATGAGGGACGGCTCATCACACTGGAATATCCCAACTGCTTCGTTCTCACCTGCTATACGCCCAACGCGCAGGACGGTCTGAAGCGGCTGGACCACCGGCTGCAATGGGAGACCGCCGTCCGCGATTATCTGACAGCGCTCGACCGTGAAAAGCCCGTGATCTTCTGCGGTGATCTGAACGTCGCGCATCAGGAGATCGACCTGAAAAATCCGAAAAGCAACCGCGGCAACCCCGGCTTTTCCGACGAGGAGCGGGAGCAGTTTTCCCTGCTGCTGGCCGCCGGATTTACCGACACGTTCCGCTACCGTCACCCCGACATGACCGACGCGTACTCGTGGTGGAGCTACCGCTTCCACGCGCGGGAGAAGAACGTCGGCTGGCGCATCGACTATTTCCTCGTATCCGACCGGCTGCGGGAGTCGATCGTATCCACTCCGATTTATCATGAAATTTTCGGCTCCGATCATTGTCCCGTCGGGCTGGAGCTGGCTATGGAGGTCTAATATGAAACGAAAACTGGTCTGTCTGCTGCTATGTCTGAGCATCATGCTGGCTTGCGTACCTGCCGTTTCGGCATATTATAATGTCAGCGATTGGTCGAAGGAGGCCGTCGATGCGATGAACTCCCTCGGCTTCCTGCCGGAGAGCCTGAACAAGGCCGATATGGGCCGCTCCATCACCCGCGCCGAAATGTGCAAAATGGCAGTGCTGGTCTATGAGCATCTGATGGGCGGCTACGCCTACCCCGACTCCACGAAGCACTTTACCGACACGTCCGACCCTGCCATCTGCTACGCCTATGAGCAGGGCATCATCTCCGGCTATGGCGACGGCACATTCCACCCGAACGAGCCGCTGACCCGGCAGGACTTCTTCAAGATCACCCATAATCTGATGGGCAGCGCCTATTGCGACACGACGGACGTCGTCGGCGCATCGCTCGATCGCTTCCGTGACGCGAATCAGGTCAGCGATTACGCGCTGGAGCCGACGCGCGTTATGGTCGCCATCGGTGTCGTGCAAGGCTCCGGCCAGTATCTGGAGCCGAAGTCCAACACGACCTGCGAGGAAGCGATTTTGATGTTCTTCCGAGCCTACCAGTATATGTGCGATTGGTTCAACAAGCAGTCCGAAGAAAACAAGTCCGTCCTTATTCGTAAGGAGGGCTACACCGGCATCAGCACGTGGGCCATCCGCGAGGTGCAGGAGATGCAGTCGAAGGGCATGATTCCCTCCAGCCTTGACAAATGCGACATGAGCAAGGCGATCACCCGCGAGCAGATGTGCTCCATCGCCATGCTGGCCTATCAGAAGGCCTCCGGCACAACCTATACCGCGCAGCGCACCGACCATTTCACCGATTCCTCGCATCCCGATGTCAACGCGGCCTATGAGCTGGGCATCGTCGGCGGCTACGGCAACGGCAAGTTCGGCCCGAACGATACCCTCACCCGCGAGCAGTTCTTCAAGATCATGGCAAACTTCATGGCCGCGCTGGAATATCCCCGCACGGACACCAACGCCGTGACGCTCTCCCGCTTCGGCGACGGCAGCAAGGTTGCCGACTGGGCCAAGGCTCCGACGCGCCTGCTGATCTATATCGGCGCAGTCACCGGCGACGGCAAGAACCTTAACCCGCAGGACGACACCGCCATTCAGGAAGCAATCGCCGTGTTCCTCCGCTGCTACAAGTACACCACTGCGTGGAAGGAAGCCCATCCCGACGGCGAACCGGAATGGCAGGAGCCGACGCTGATGGAGGAAATGCTGGCCTTTGCAAAGAGCTATGTCGGCTATCCCTATGTCTATGGCGGCAACGGTCCGAACAGCTTCGACTGCTCCGGCTTTGTCCTGTACGTCTATAAGCACTTCGGCTACTCCTTCTCGCGCGGCGCACAGGAGCAGTACGAGGACGGCATGAAGGTCGAAATGGATGAGCTAAAGCCCGGCGATCTGGTATTCTTCAGCGGCAACGGCTATTCCATCACCCACGTCGGCCTGTACTTAGGCGAGGGCAGCTTCGTCCACGCCTCCAACCCGACGCGCGGCGTCGTGATCGACACGCTTTGGAGCGGCTATTATCAGTCCCACTTCTGGGGCGGCTGCCGCATTATCGTCGATTAAATCCAAACAATCGCCCGGCACGGAAAATCTCCGTGCCGGGCAGAGTTTTTCGTTTGATCAAAGGTTCTGGTTCGTCATTGCGAAGCAAGCCACGGCAGTCCGTAATTCTCGTCCTTTTTGAATCCGCTCTCTTGCGTTTGCCGCGTCGTATCGCTCCTCGCAATGACAGAACGACAGCTTTTCTAAAAAACCGGAAGCCACACGAAATCTTGTGGCCTCCGGTTTTTCTGTTATTTCTTGCTGCGCATGACAACGAATTGGAAGCGGTCGGCGAGGAAGTGTTCGCGCGCGTAGATCAGCGGTACGCCGTATACGTCGTTGACCGTTGCGCAAAAGACCAGAATCGGCGTGCCGACCGGGATATTCAATGCCTCAGACAGGAGTCCATCAGCACATTCGGGTGAAATTTGCGTAATGCTGGAGCCGATCGTATAGTCCGAGTTTTTCTCGATGTATTCATAGAGCGAAATGTCCTGCGGTCCCATTGCCAAAAACGCCGGAGCCAGCGCGGGCGCGAGATAGTCCTCTGTCATCACGACCGGGACGTCATCCGCTGTACGAATACGCGTGCAGAGGGAAATATCCATACCCGGTTCGATCTTCAGTGCCGTCGCAACGACCTTGTCGGCGGGAACGATCTCTTTTTTGAAGTAAGCGCTCCCCGGCTTATGGCCGCTGCATCGGATCATTTCGGTTACAGAATAGTTCAGGTTCAGTGTGTCGGAAATCTGCGTACTGCTGCACGCGACGAAAGTTCCCCGGCCCTGCATAGCAACGACAATACCCTCCGATTTAAGCGCATTGAGCCCCTCGCGCAGGCTCAACCGGCCGATACCGAGACGCTCAGCCAGCTCGACCTCCGTTGGCAGGCGGTCGCCCGCCTCCAAACCGCTGTCCCGGATATATTTCAGGATTTTCGATTTGGCGTTTACATATGCTAACATAAGCGCCTCCTATTCTGCAGATTCGGCAACGGTATTCAGGCGACGATAACCGTCCATGGCATAAAGCCCCTGCGCGTCCGGATCGCCATATGCCCCAGCAACCTCGGCAATGTACAGCACATGGTCCGCAACCTCGACCTGCTGCACCAGTTTGCATTCCAGCACCAGCCGGCTGTCACGCACGCATTGGACGGAAACGTGCCGCGCATCGGTCAGCGCGATGCCGAACTCGGCGGCCTTGTCGTGGTCCCGGCCGGAGCATTGGCCGCATTTGAGTGCCGCCTCCCGGAGCGTTTCGTCCGGAATGCAAAGACAGAACTCCCCCGCAGCGGTAATCAGCCCGCCGGAATAGCCGCGCTTGCTCAGGCAGACACCGACGGTGGCCGGGTGGTTGGACAGATAGGTCCACCAGGAGATCGCCATCAGATTGTTCTTTCCTTCTGCCGTGCGGGTGCTTAGTAACGCAAAGGGATTGGGAGAGGAAAATATCTGTGCCTGTGCAATCGTCGTTAATTCAGTCATAATTCTCCACGATCCTTTCTGTAAATTGTACAAGAATATTATAGCCGATAGCAATGCAAAAAGCAAACAAAAAAGTAAGATATTTTATCAAAAACATCAGATGAATTTATTTCTTCTCAAACGGCCAACCAGCAAGCCTTCCGCGGACGGCAGTTCGGTTTTTTTGCGGAGTGCGCGCTTCCAGCCTCTGAAAAAATCAGCGTTTTTACCAAACAGTCCCCGGCGTGGGCGGCAATCGATGGTAAAAATACATTGAAAACACAGGCATTTCACTGTTCGTGATAATCACGAAAAATCAAGCGTTCCACGGTTTCGGCGCTGTTTTCCGAAAAATCAGCACTTGCATTTTTAATAATATGTTGATAGAGTGTAATCATCAGATGATTCGAGTAAATAATCATATTATCCGATATTTTTATATCAAATATATGATTTGCTCCTATCTCTTTGACCCACAAAAATTTGCAAAAGGATGTGTGATCGAGTCTATGAAGAAAATGTACGTCCATATGGCCCCGCAATCCACGCTAGACGAGCTGACGGCGGCGTGCGAGCAGGCAGCAACGGCAGCGTGTGACGCTCTGTGTGTCCCGCAGTGGTTCGTTGCTCCCGCCGCTGCGGCGCTGAAGGAAAAGGGCGTTGCGGTTGCAACCATCGTCGGTCTGCCCGGCGGCACCACCACCTCCTCTGCCAAGTACGCTGAAGCAAAGCAGGCCGTCGCAAACGGCGCCGGTATCGTGATTGTCCCGATGAACCTCGAACTGTGCAAGACGGATGCCGGTGCGGCCAAGAACGATTTCGTCGCTTCCGCCGCCCCGGTAAAAAAGCACGGCAAGCGTCTTTGGACTCTGATCGATGCCGCTTGCCTCACCGCCGAGCAGACCGTGACCGCCGCCGGACTGGGCATCGCCGCCGGTGCAGAGCTGGCCCTGCTAGCCAACGCCGACGACGCACTCATGGACCGGCTGGCAAAGGCGAACATCCCCGCAGGTACCTTCGGCAAGGCCACGGCCGCGCCATCCGCCCTCTGCGCAAGCGCAGAGCTGTAAATGGGAGGAAGCAACATGAAAGCAGTCGTAAAATACGGCTACGGCCCGCGTGAAACCGAGCTGCACGACGTACCCATCCCCGAGATTGGCGACGACGACATTCTCATAGAGGTCAAGGCCGCCGGTGTCTGCGGCTCTGACATTGCCTTCGATGACGGCGGTCACAAGGAAATCCTCTATCCGCCCGTCATTCTCGGTCATGAATTCTCCGGCGTGATTGCCAAGGTCGGCAAGAACGTCACTCGCTGGAAGGTCGGCGACCGCGTCGTTTCCGACAACACCGGCGAGGTTTGCGGCGAGTGCTACGCCTGCAACACTGCCGACTACCTTTCCTGCCCGGAGCGCAAGGGCATCGGCTACGGCATGGACGGCGGCTTTACCAATTACGTCAAAATTCTCGGCAAGACCCTCGCCCGCGTTCCCACCAGCCTGATGCGTATCCCCGAATGCATGAGCTTCGAGGAAGCCGCCATTCTCGACCCCGCCTGCAACGGTTACATGGCCGTCGTGCAGGAGGCCAAGGTCATGCCCGGCGATTTTGTAGCCGTGTTCGGTGTCGGTGCGCTGGGCCTGTTCTCCATTCAGGCCGCTCGTGCGGCAGGCGCTGCAAAAATCATCGCCATCGCCCTGTCCTCCGACGGCGACAGCCGCTTTGAAATGGCAAAGCACTGCGGCGCAACACACATCGTCAAATCCGATCTGGAGGACCCGATTGCAGCGGTCAAGGCCATCACAAACGGTGAAGGCGTGAGCTGCGTCATCGATGCCGCCGGTGTCAACGTTGTCATGAAGTCCTGCCTCGGCATCGTCCGTACGGCCGGTATCATCGTCAAGATCGGCTACGATCATCACCCGTACAACAGCTCACTCGACCCCTTCATCGACGGCGCGATCGCCCTCAAGGGCCACTTCGGCTACGACTGGGTTTCCTGGCGCAACGTGATGAATCTCGTAGAAGCAGGCAAATTTGATCTCAAGTGCATGATCTCCCACAAGATGCACGTATCGGAATTCCGTGAGGCCTTCGACATGGTTCGCCGCAAGGAATCCATCAAGATTATTCTCTACCCCGAAGAACTGTAAGAGGAGGAAAGAATTTTGGAAATTTATATCTGCGCCGATTTTTCTCAGGACAGCATCGAGCTGCTCAAGGCGGCCGGACATACCGTTCGCACCGGCGGCTGGGGCTACACGAGCAAAATCCTGAACGAAGATGAGCTGATCGCCGATATCGGAAACGCCGAGATCCTGTTCCTCGGCTATGAGCCGGTCACGCGCAAGGTTCTGGAAAATACGCATCTCAAGGCCATCTTCTCCATCCGCGGCGGCGCGCGCGCCAACGTGGACGTCGATGCCGCGACGGAGCTTGGCATCCCCGTGTTCTGCACCTTCGGCCGCGAGGCACTGCCGGTTGCAGACTTTACGATGGGTCTTATTCTCAGCCTCGCCCGCAAGATTGCCCGTGCCAACTCCGAGCTGCACGATGGCGTGTTCACCGCTCCCGCAGGAGAATTTGGCAGCGACAAGGACGTCATTTGGGATATGAACCCCGAAGGCCCGTGGCAATCGCGCAAGGGCATTGAACTGGAGGGTAAAATCCTCGGCCTGATCGGCTTCGGCACGGTCGGCAAGCAGGTTGCCCAGCGTGCAAAGGGCTTTGACCTCGATGTGCTGGTCTATGACCCCTATCAGAGCGCCGAGGCGATTGCGGCACACGGCGCTACAAAGGTCGAACTGAACGATCTGCTCCGCGCCGCGGACATCATCAGCTTCCATGCAAAGGTTTCTGATGCAAACAAGAACATGATCTCCTACGAGCAGTTCAAGCTGATGAAGGACGGCGTGTTCATCGTCAACACAGCCCGCGCAGGTTTGATGGACGAGGAGGCTCTGCGGGAAACGCTCCGCAGCGGTAAGCTCGGCGGTCTGGCTCTTGACGTGTTCCACACGGAGCCGGTCAAGCGCGACGATGAATACTTCAATTACCCCAACGTCATCCTCACGCCGCATATCGCAGGCGCAGGCCGCGACGTTATCTACCTGCAATCGGTCATGCTGGTCAACGATCTGATGCTCTTCCTTGCCGGCGGCAAGCCCAGAACGATCGTCGATCCCGCAGCTTATAAATAAGAAGAAGGAGGAAGCATCATGCCACTGGTAAAAACCACAGATATGCTGGCGGCCTGCCGCCGCGGTCAATATGCTGTCGGCGCATTCAATATTAACGGGTTGGATCAGCCCGCTGCGCTGATCACAAAGGCGGAGGAGCTCGGATCCCCGCTGATCGTCGTTGAGCCGGGTGTCATTGAGCCGTACGTCAATTTTGAAGATTTCGTCGCCGTCACCAAGCGCGCCGCTGAGGCCGCCGGTGTTCCCGTTTCCATCCATCTGAGCCACGGCCTCGATCTGGAGCAGGTTGAACGCGCGGCAAAGGCGGGCTTCAATTCCGTGATGTATGACGGCTCGAAGCTGCCCTTTGAGGAGAATATTGAAAACACCCGCAAGGCCGTCGAGATCGGTCATCGCTACGGCGCAGCAGTCGAGGGCGAGCTTGGCTCTCTCGGCTCCAGCTTTGTGGATATCACCGAAACCATGACGGACCCCGAAAAGGCACGCGAATTTGTCGAACGCACAGGCGTTGACATTTTGGCTGTTTCCATCGGCAACTCCCATGGCTTCTATAAGGGCACGCCGCATCTGGACTTCGACCGTCTGGCGGAGATCCGCGAGGCCATCGCCGCTTATCCATGCTACCTTACGCTGCACGGCGGCAGTGGCATCTCCGAGGAGCATTTCAAGGAAAGCATCAAGCAGGGTATCACAAAAATCTGCATCTATACCGAAATGTGCTCGCTCGGTCGCGGAGAGATCGAAAGCTGGCTTGCTGAGCATCCGAAGTACACCGGCAACTTCGACACCTGCGATCTTGTCAAAGCTGCACTGACCGGCTTCACCCGTTCGGAGGAGCACTGCATGAATATGTTCATGAGCGTCGGCAGAAATGAAAATCTTCCGGCCATTTCGCAGGCCGTTCCCGAAAACACCGACCTCGGCCCGGAATACCCTTCCCTCGTCGCGCTGAATCCCAACTTCAAGGACACAGGGAAATTCTGGAACGAGCTGTAATGCAGCGGAAAGGAGCGGCGGCTATGTGGATTATGGGTGTCGATATGGGAACCTCCGGCTGCAAGGCCGTGGTCTTTGACGAAAACTGGAGCATCGTCTGTCAGGCCTACCGGGAATATCCGATGGTATTCCCCGGTGAAGGGCTGCTGGAGCTGGATGCCGAGCGCGTCTGGCAGGAGATTCGCAATGTCATCCGTGAAGCCAACGAAAAGGCCGCGCAGCCCATTCGCGCACTGGCAGTGTCAGCCATCGGTGACGTGATCATCCCGGTCGATGCACAGGGCAACAGTGTACGCTACTCCATCGTTGACTTTGACGCGCGCGGCGGGGATGAAATCGCAGAGTTTGCCGAAGCCTTCGGCAGACAGCGCTTCTTCGACCTGAGTGGTATGCCTCCGCTTTATATCGGAAGCCTTGCCAAAATGCTCTGGATTCGGAAGCACGAGCCGGAGATTTGGAAAAAGGCGGAGCGCTGGTCGACCTATGAGGATTTTATTGTCTGCAAGCTGGGCCTGCCCGCCACGGCGAGTTATTCCGAGGCGGCACGTACGATGCTCTTTGACCCGCGCAAAAAAACATGGGCCAAGGAGATTCTCGATGCAATTTCCATCACCGAGCAGATGCTCCCGGCGGTGAAGCCCTCCGGCTCACCAGTCGGGGAGCTGCCGGAAGAAATAGCCCGTGAGCTGGGCTTCTGCGAGAGCGTAACCGTTGTCACCGGCGGCCATGACATGGTCTGTGCCGCCGTTGGCGCGGGCCTCGACGAGGAAAACCCGGAAGAAGCCGTAGACATCGCCGGAACAATCGAGGGACTTGTCGCCGCAATGCCGACGGCAAATACCTGCCCGGAAATGCTGGATAACTTATTTCCGTGTTACCCCGCAACCACCGGCTATGTTACCTTCTCAGTCAATCTGACGGCCGGCTGCATTGTACGCTGGTACCGTGATCTGATCAATCCGGAAGAATACGCGCACTGCAAGGCAAGCGGCTTGAATTTCTACGAGTATATGCAGCGGAAAATGGACCCGGAGCAGCCGGGAAGCCTTCTCCTGCTGCCGCACTTCTCCGGAAGCGGCAATCCCTTCTTCTGTGCCGACGGGCTGGGGGCGATATATGGTCTGACGCTGGACACCAGCCGTGAGGACCTTGCCCGTGCAATCGTTGAGGGCCTGGCCTATGAGCTTCGGCTGCATTTGGAGGCCTATGCGCGTGCCGGTATTCGTCTAAAGTCGATTCGTGCAGTCGGCGGCGGCGCAACAATCGACCGTCAGCTCCAGCTCAAGGCCAATATTACCGGCCTGACCGTCGTAAAGGGCGCCGTTACAGAGTCCTCCGCTCTCGGTGCCGCAGCCTATGCGGCGGCAGGCATGGGCGTGATTGCGAACCCTGCCGATGCATACCGGCACGTAAAGTCAGGCGAAAAGGTGTTCTATCCCGACGCGCAGGCACATATGCGCTTTCAGAATCAATTCTTAAAATACCGCAAGCTGGCCTACGCCGCGAACGAGCTTGACGGCACGGCTCGCTAAGCATTATGACAGGAGGGACGGATCATGCAATATCGTGAGATCGGAAGAAGCGGAATCCGCGGCTCCGCAATTGCCCTTGGCACTTGGGCCATCGGAGGCGGTGGCTTCTGGGACGGCGTCGATGACGACAACAAGGCAATTGACACCATCCGCGCCGCAATCGAAAACGGCATTACCCTTATCGACACGGCCCCCGGCTACGGCGAAGGTAAATCCGAGCGTCTGATCGGTCAGGCCATTGCCGATCTCCCGCGCGAAAAGCTGGTGCTTTCCACCAAATGCGGTCTAATCTGGTGGGGCGACGAGGGCGGTTATATGCACACCCTCGACGGAAAGAAGTATTTCCGAAACCTTGAGCCGTATTCCATGCGGCAAGAGGTGGAAATGAGTCTGGAACGGCTCGGCACCGACCATATCGATGTTTACTTTACGCACTGGCCCTCCCTGCCCTCCTATCCAACCCCGATTCAGCGAACGATGCAGGGACTGATGGACCTCAAGCGCGAAGGACTGATTCGGGCCATCGGCGCGTCGAACGTTGATCTGGCACAGATCAAGCAGTACACTGCCGCCGGACAGCTTGACGTCATCCAGCCCCCCTACAGTATGCTCAATCGTTCCATTGAGGGCGAGCTGCTGGACTACTGCATTGCGCACGACATCAGCGTTTTCGCCTATTCCCCATTGGAGCAGGGTCTTCTGACCGGCAAGATCACCATGGACTATACCCTTAAGGACGGCACATACCGCAAGGATTATCTGGCCTGCTATCAGCCGGAAAATCGCCGACGCGTTCTGGCAATGCTGGACAGCTGGCATGATCTGACGGAAAAGTACGACTGCACGCTCTCACAGCTTGTCATCGCGTGGACCATCGCGCAGCCCGGAATTACCGTAGCGCTGTGCGGTGCGCGGAAGCCGAAGCACCTGCTGGAAAATGTCAGAGCCGGAGCGCTCGTTATCAAGCAGGCTGACCTCGACCGAATGCGCAGAGATGCAGAGGCTCTCGGCACGTTCTGACCCAATGCAAACTACAAATAATCAAAAAGGAGGTTGCGCTGTTTGGAAGATTTTGTTCTTGAACTCAAAGGCATCGGCAAAACCTTTTCCGGCGTCAATGTTCTCAGAGACATTAATATTCAGCTCAAAAAAGGCGAAGTATTCGCGCTGATGGGCGAAAACGGCGCGGGCAAATCAACACTGATCAAGGTCGTCAGCGGTTATCACCAGCCCGATCCCGGCGGAGAGATTATCGTCGAAGGAAAAAAGACCGTATTCCGCAATCCCAAGGAATCCATGAACGCACATATCCACACCATCTATCAGGAGCTGACCCTATGTCCCGATATGACGGTCGCGGAGAATATTGCGATCGACAAGCAGGACCAATTTCCCGGCTTTATCCTCAAAAAGCGTCAGTACATCGAGATTGCCCGTGAAGCGCTTGCAAGACTGCATCAGGACATTGACCCGAACATCTACGTTCGTGATCTTTCCATTGCGAAGCGTCAAATCGTCGAGATTGCAAAGGCCATCTCCGGTGATGCAAAAATCCTGATTATGGACGAACCGACATCCTCCATCTCCGAAAAGGATGCGGATTGTCTGCTCGGCATTGTCAAAGAGCTGCGCAAGCAGGGCATGACCATTGTTTACATCTCCCACCGTATGCACGAAATCTTCCAGATCGCGGACCGCATCTGCGTTCTGCGCGACGGCAGTCACATTGGGACGGTCGAGGCGGCCTCCACCACATCCCAGGAGCTGATTAGCATGATGGTCGGACGCAGCCTGGAAAACGCCTATCCTAAGGCGCACGTTGCGCTGGGCGAAACCATTTTGGAAGTTCAGGATCTGTGTTCGGATGTCTTTGAAAATGTTTCCTTCTCTGTCCGGCGCGGCGAAATCTGCGGCATCGGCGGTCTGGTCGGCGCAAAACGCACGGAGGTTCTTGAATGCATCTTTGGTATGCGCCCGATCAAGAGCGGCAAAATTTTTGTCTACGGCAAGGAATTCGTTCCGCGCCATGAGCGTGATGCCATCGAGCAGGAGATTGCCTTCGTCACCGAGGACCGTAAGAAAAACGGCTTGGTTCTTTGCCTTCCGGTCGAGGACAACGTGAATATCGTCAACGCCGGCGAGATTTGCTCCAAGCGAGGTATCATTCACTATAAGATGTTCCGCACATTGGCTGAAAAGTACCGCAAATCGCTCAACATCCGCCTTGCCAACGTCAAGCAGCCGGTTTCCACGCTCTCCGGCGGCAATATGCAGAAGGTCGTCATCGCCAAATGGATGGAAACGAACCCACAGATCATCCTGTTCGACGAGCCGACGCGCGGCATCGACATCGGCGCGAAGGCCGAAATCTACAGTATCATGGCGGAGTTCGTCAAAAAGGGCGCCGCGATTGTCATGGTATCCTCCGAGCTTCCGGAGCTTATCAGCGTTACGGATAAGATCGTCGTGATGTGCGAGGGAAAAATGACCGGCATCGTTCCCCACGCCGAGGCGACACAGGAGGGCATCATGGAGTTGGCCTCCGCACAAATCGCATACGAAGGAGAGTTAACATGAAACAACGCAGAAGCATTGGTCAGGTGCTGATCGATTTCCGCACCATTCTGATTCTGATCTTCCTCATCGCTATTTTCACCTACCTCAAGCCCGTTTTCATCAACCCCATGAACCTGCTGAATATGCTCAAGCGGCAGTCGTTCACCATGATCGCCGCTTTCGGCATGACGTTCCTGCTGACGCTGGGCGTGTTTGATATGTCCGCAGGCTCCACGGTTGCGCTCGTCGGCATCGTGCTGGCCTACGGCCTGAACAAGGGTGTTTCTGCTGCGATCATGCTGCCGCTGGTCATCCTGTTGTCCATCCTTTGCGGCTTTATCAACGGCATCATCGTTGTCAAGGGCAAGATTCCCGCCTTCCTGACCACGCTGGCCACGATGAACATCTACCGCGGCCTGGCGCAGACCATCTCCGACGGCAAGACGATCTCCATCAAGCTCAAGTGGCTTACCAACTTCTTCGGTAACGGCAGCGTATTCGGTATTCCCTCGCCCGTTATCATCATGCTGGTGTTCCTTGTGATCGCCGCGTTCCTGTTTTACAAAACCAAGCTCGGCTTCTACTGCCGCTGTATCGGCGGCAACGTCGAGGCCTCGAAGGTCGCCGGTATCAACGTCAATCTCATCCAGATCGTTGCGTTCTGCATGATGGGTCTGGCAGCCGGTGCGGCCGGTCTGATCGAGTGCGGTCTGATGAACGCCGGTATGCCTGATCTCGGCGCTGACCTCGCGATGGACGCGATCGCGGCTGCCGTTCTGGGCGGCACGGCAATCTCCGGCGGTCTTGGCACCATCTGGGGCACCATCGGCGGTGCGCTTATCATGGGCATTCTGAACTCCGGCCTCGCACTCATGGGTGCGCAGACCCCCGTCCAGTTGTTCGTCAAGGGTCTGGTCATCATCGCCGCGATCCTGATGGACAACGCACTCAAATCCAGAAAGACCGTCGTTAAGGCGTGATTTCATACCGCACTTTCCTTTTCCCCACCAGCAAATAACAAACTATGTTAGGAGAATGAAAATGAAAAAGATCATCGCACTGTTTCTCGCAGCACTCATGATCCTTTCCGTGTTCACCGCGTGCGGAAAAGACGAAACCACCGGCAATGAAGGCAAAACCGCAGCATTAACTGATTTTTCTGACACCACACTCTTCGAGCAGGTCACGCCCGTTGGCGAAGCGGTCGATTTCAACGACTACTACAACAATCTCGGTGTGGACTGCGACATGAGCATCCGCAGCAAGGGCGGCTCCGTGAAGTGGCTCGGCGGCGGAAACGTTCCTCTGCCCACGCCCTCGAAAACCTACACCATCGCCTTCTCCGACTACTACACCGTTGACGAGGTCGGCGCAATGTACATGGAGGGCATGAAGCAGGCAGCCGCCGAGATCGGCGTTCAGCTCAAGGTGCAGGACGCAGATTACGACCAGAACCTTCAGAATCAGGCATTGGAGGGCTGGATTCTCGAAGGCGTTGATGCCGTGATTCTGACTCCCTGTGACTTTTACGCCTGTAAGGACGGTCTGGAAGCGCTGCATGCGGCAGGCATCCCCGTCATCACCCTTGACGCGCCTCCCTGCGCCGGAGAGGTCGATGCCTGCGTCGTCTACGATGCGGTCGAACAGGGCCGTCAGGCAGGCGACGCGCTGCGCGAGTATCTGCTGGCAAACGGCAGCGACATGAAAGGCACGATCTACTACGGCACGCTCCCCTTTGTCCATCCGAACGCCGTAACCCGTGAAAAGGGCTTCTTCGCTGCCTTTGCCGACTACCCCGATATCACCATCAAGGCGCTCACCGGCGAATCCCCCGAGGATCACTACACCGCGTTTGAGGGCATCGTCGCGGGCGACGATTCCATCATCGGCCTCTGGGGCCTGTACTCCTCCGCAACGTACGGCATCATGAACGTCGTCAAGGCCTCCGGCAAGAACTATCCCATCACCTCCGTCGATAACGACCGCGTCATTCTTGAAGGCATCTACAACGGCGAGGTCCTCGGTTCGAGCTGCTACTCTGCCGTGGAAGGCTCCCGTCTGGCGCTGATGCTCGCGATCAATCTGCTGGAGGGCAAGGAGGTTCCCTCCATCGTCTACCAGACCAACACCTTCATCACGAAGGATAACGTCGAAGCAATGTTCCCCACCTACTACGGCGAGGGCAATACCCTCGCAGACTACATGGCCGGCAACTGACCAGCCGCACTGACACAGTTCCCCCCGCAAATTTATCATATAAATTATTGGAGGTAAAAAAATGAAAAGACTGATCGCTCTGCTGCTGGCAGCCATCATGATCTTCGCGCTTGCTGCCTGCTCTCCCGCAACCCCTGACCCGACCGACGCCCCGAACACCGGTGATAACCCGTCCACCGACGCCCCCACCCCCACAGAGGAACCGACCGAGAAGCCTGACGCTCCGGTCAACCCGAATCTGGCCGACTTTGTTGACTACGTTGACCAGAAATGGGACATAAACGAGTACTACACCTCCAAGGGCGTGGAATGTGACGCTTCCATCCGCGGCACCGAATGGGTTGTCAACGTCCCCGACGTTTTCAACACTGAGATGCCAAAGGCGAAGGAAGAATACACCATTGGCTTCTCCCTGTACTATTCCGTTGACGAAGTCGGCGCTATGATCATGGAAACCATCAAGGAAAGCGCAAAGGAATGCGGCGTGAAGCTGCTGACCAACGATGCGAACTACGACCAAAACCTCCAGAACCAGGCCGTCGAGCAGTGGATCCTCGAGGGTGTTGACGGCGTTATCATCTGCCCGTGCGACTTCTACGGCGTGCAGGGCGCTCTCGACGCGCTGAAGGAAGCGAACATCCCCGTCATCGTGTTCAACCCCGCGCTGGCCGGCGAATTTGACGCCGTTTGTATGTCCGAGTGCTGCGAACAGGGCGAAATGGCTGCACAGCTTCTCATTGACCACCTGCTGGCAAACGGCAGCGATATGAAGGGTGTCGTCGTGTTCCAGACCCTCCCGTTCACCCATCCGAATGCTGCCACTCGTGCCAAGGGCTTTAAGGACGCTTTCGCTGCCTATCCCGACATTGAGATCGTCGAGCTGACCGGCACCTCTCCCGAAGACCACTACACCGCGTTTGAAGGCGCTCTGATGAACTACGGCGACAAACTCATCGGCGCATTCGGCCTGTACTCCTCCGCAACCATCGGCATGATGAACGCTGCGCAGGCCGCCAACTCCAAGGTGCCTATCACCTCCATCGATAACGACAAGGTTATCCTCGAAGCCATTTACGAGGGCAAGCTCCTCGGCTCCTGCTGCTACTCCTCCACTGCGCCGATCAAGTGGTGCCTGAGTCAGCTTGTCAACAAGCTCAACGGTGCCGAGATTCCGACCGTCATGTTCTACGCCAACACGCTCGTCACGAAGGAAAACGTCGAGGAAATGTTCGAATTCTACTACAACGGCAAGACGCTGGCCGACTACATGGCAGGTGTCGTTAGTTAATTTTAATTATTCAAAATCCTCCCGCAGGCATCCAAGGCTGCCTGCGGGGGCTTAAAAATCACTTTTGCGAGGTATTTAACATGAAAAACATTCCCGAACTCATCGTCATGCTGACCCATCACGACCGGACCGTCACGAACGCCATCGAAATCTTTGAGGCCGCTAAGGGCTCCAAGGCGAAGTACTGGGGCTTCAAGGAAGTCGGTATTCCCGAAGACCAGATGACTGATCTCGTTAACCGGATGAAGGCGGCCGGCAAGACCACCTTCCTCGAGGTTGTGGACTATACCGAAGAAGGCTGTGCCGAGGGTGCACGCATCGCCGCCCGCTGCGGCTTCGATGTGCTGATGGGTACGCTGTATTTCGACTCCGTCAAGAAGATCGCGGACGAGGCCGGCATCAAGTATATGCCGTTCGTCGGCGAGCTGTCCGGCCGTCCCTCCGTCCTCAACGGTACGATTCAGGGCATGATCGACGAGGCCAACAATTTGGTCGATACGAAGGGGATCCGGGGCTTTGACCTGCTCGGCTACCGCTACACCGGCGATGCCGTGAAGCTCAATGCAGAGTTTGTCAAGAACGTTCGCGGCGATGTCTGCCTCGCGGGCAGCGTTGCCTCCTTCCAGCGTCTGGATGAGGTTAAGGCGACCGGCGCGTGGGCCTTTACGATCGGCGGCGCATTTTTTGAGAACAAGTTTGGCGAGGGGCTCAGCTTCGGCGAGCAGATCGATGTCGTCATCGACTACATGAATAAATAATCCACCCCGTTCCGCCTCTCTTTCTATGTGCGGCGGAACGCCACTACGAATAGGAGGTTTCTCATGAGAGTTTTGGCTTTTGGCGCTCATCCCGATGATATTGAATTCCGGATGGCTGGTACCCTGGCGAAGTATGCCGCCCGCGGCGACGAGGTTTATATGTGTATCGCCACAGACGGTCAGATCGGCTCCTACGGCATGACCCGTCAGGAAATCGCCGATATGCGGCATAAGGAAGCACAAGCCTCCTGCGACGTGATTGGCGCGCACTTGATCTGGCTCGGCTATGAGGACGAAATGCTGTTCGACAACCGCGAAACCCGTATGGCCTTTATTGAGGCCGTCCGTATCGCCCGCCCGGACGTTATTCTTGCGCCCCCGAAGTTTGTCGACTACAACCAGGACCACGATATCACCGGCTATCTCGCCTTTGAGGCACGCGTTCTTGCAACCGTCAAGCTGATGGAAACGGAGCATCCGGTCATCGACCATCTGCCTCCCATCTTCACCTGCACCGCCCTCGGCGGCATGGCTAACAAGACCAACCCGCAGTACTTTGTGGACATCACCGACACCTATGACACCAAGATCAAAATGATGAAGTGTCACGCCTCTCAGGTCGGCGCATGGTCTGCCGATGCCTTCGGCGTCAGCTACCTCGATATGATCGACGCAGAAACAAAGTTCTACTGCGCTGCCTGCGGCACGCCCGGCTGTAAGAGAGTTGAGGCCTTCAGCCTTGCAACTGACTGGCCCATCATCGCCGGCGCTCACCTGCTGCTGCCCTAAGTCCAAGCACCAACAGCGCCCGTGCCGCAAAGCCAGCACGGGCGCTTCAGCTTGTCAAAAAAGTCCTCACGGACTTTTCCGACAAGCTGCTTTCAAAATTG
>OIZL01000384.1_pt1 | contig 34086 bp, 37 predicted proteins | sample 1588541 | NCBI WGS metagenome assembly OIZL01 (sample SAMN03283285) | human gut metagenome | biome: human-associated habitat; material: feces | host: Homo sapiens | place: Peru | collected 2012 | reverse complement strand
ACGTATTTCAAGGACGATAACGCAGAGAAAGGGCAAAAAATCATGGCTGAGGCGGTGTTCGGATAATCCCCCTTATGCTTATCTGTATATGTAGTTTTTGGCAACATATCTGGGAGGGATGACCGGGATCTGGAGGAAGGAGTCATACTTTCCGCCGGAATGGATAATGTGATTGCCGCGGTTGTCCGGCATCCAGACAAGTCTCTCAAACCAGCCCGGCTCGCGGATATAGCGCCCTGCGACCTGAACGCGTATCTGCTGTCCCTCGTGCCAGATCTTGCTGTGCGGGACTATCTCAATGTCAACGGGAACGATCTCGCCCGGCTTGAGCTTTTCTTCGACCGTGTGCGCCTGAACAGGCTGAAAATCGGTGGAGAGTTTCGGATCAAGCTTCCTGTGAGATACTCTCATCTTGCCCCATGCGCCGGGGTGCGGCTCGCCGAGAACGTAGGTCGGGAGGAAATTGCCCTGCTCGTCAAGCTTCTGGATATTGATGAACAGATCCATATCATCATGGCCGTCGGCCTCGACCCAGAGACGGAGCTTCATGAAGCCGGTGATCTCGGTATCCTCGGTAAAGGTATAATCGAAGTTGGCAACGCCGGTCTGTCCGTCATAGGAGAAGCTGCTCTCCTTCTCGACGGGCGTCTCAAGCTGCATGGCGTTGTTTTCCGCGTCGATGTAGAGCTTCTTGTACTGCGTGCGCGGCAGCGGGAACGCCTCTTCTGCACGGTTTGTCTGGAAATCGCAGTCGTATGCGTCCATGACCTCTATGCGCACCTTCGGGGTGAACTCCCAGCCGTTGCGTATCTCTCTGAGATATCTGTCAAAGAAAAGCTTCATATCCTGAAGCCCCGCCGGACAGTACTGATCGGGCCACTCAAAGTCGCGGTGGATGCGTATCCACTTCCTGCGTGATTTTATCTTACGGAAAGCGTTGACCGAGCCGCGCAGATGCATATGGCTCCAGCTGCCGGTAGTATACACGGGAATGGTTATCTTCGTGAAATCGGGTATTTTATCCTGCCAATACGGGTTCATCAGGGGGTACTTCTTCGCCATTGCCAGCATATCGTCTATGTAACCGGTGCCGACGGTGCGCGCAACAATGCCCTCGGGGAAGTCGAGCGCGGGGATGCCGCCTTCAAAAATGGACTCACGGTAGATATCGGAAGTGCCTTCCCACGGGCAGATCGCTTTGAGGTGAGGCGGCTGCTGCGCCGCAATGCGCCACTGCACCATGGCGATGGCGGAGTTGCCGGCAAGACCGACGTTGCCGTTGCACCAATACTGTTGCGCCGCCCACTCGATGAAGTCGTAGCCGTCCTGACCATCGCGGGTGCCGAAAAGATGCAGGTTGCCCTCGGAATGACCTGAGCCGCGGGCATCGACGTTGGCGACGGCGTAGCCGTGCCTGCACCAGAACGCGGGATCGGGAGATTCGTGCTTGGCAAGGGTGGAAAACGCCTGAGGCGGAACGCCCATTATTTTCCAATCGTCAATGCCCTCGCCGGGGCGCTTGCCGAAAAAGCCCCACGATATGAGCAGTGGAACCTTTTCCTCGGTATCGGGACGGAATATATCCGCATAAATGGTCACGCCGTCGCGCATCTTGACCGCAACATCCTGCATACAAAGTATGCGCCCTTCTTCCTGCGCGATATATGTGCGCGGGTTGAACGGAGGACAATACTGATAGTTGCCGCCGAGGTGCTCGTTCGTGCTCATGTTGTACTGTTCGCACATTGCCTGAAGCTGTTCCTGCGTGGCAGGCTGCTTCATGCGGCGGTAGTAGGCTTCGACCTCGCCGCCGGCAAACTTGTCCATCTGGACAAGCACATCGGCAGTCTTGCTGTCGTCTACTTTATATTGGTTTTTATTTTCTGCCATTTATATTCTCCCGCTCTGATCAGCCGTTGCAAAGATTGTCAAGGAACTGTACGCCCTGCGCTATGGACAGCGCACGACGGAACTTCATGAAGTCAATATCCACATCCAGCTTGTCCTCGAGATAGGCGATGAGGACAACGATAGTGGCGGACTTCATGCCCAGATCCTTTATAGGCTCGGTCTCGTCGGTAATAGAGGCTGGGTCAACGCCGCAAAGCTCAGCAATCTTATTGACCAGAATTTCTCTTATTTCGTCCATGTTTATACTCTCCTTTTTGAATATTCTATCGAATTTGTTTATTATTATATTACACAATGCGCATCGCTGCAATAAAGCCGTCTTCCATCGCCTTGACGACCTTGCTTGCTTTGTCGCAGTCGCCTATAACGAAGCACTGCTTATCTCCGCAGGCGGCCTTGAGACGTTCGGCAAGCGCCGTCTTCGCCTTCATGCCGAGAGCGTAAATAACGGTATCCGCAGGGATAAAGCCGGGTACGTCGTTTTCATCAAGCGTCCTGACGCCGTCCGGTGTGATCTCCGTGCAGCGAACGCCCGCTATCGTCGTAAGGCACTTGGCCATCTCGTCCATAAGTCCGATCCAATGCATTTTGTATGCGTCCTTGGCAAACTTCGCGTTTCTGCCGACTATGGTGACGTCCTTGCCCATTTTCGCAAGGTTAAGGCCGCTCTCGCATCCGACAAGACCGCCGCCGACTATGACGACTCTCTGACCTATATTGCCCAAGTCGTCAAAGTATATGTCAAGCGCCTTGTGCGCGTGTTCTATGCCGGGGATCGCGGGAACAGTAGGCTCAGAGCCGACTGCAATGACAACTGCGTCGGGGGCAAAGTCCGCGATATATTTTTCATCGGCTCTCGTGTTGAGAAGCACGTCTATATTGCGTCTGAGCACACGGCGCTTCATAAGCTCCTTGAATTCATGCAGATCGGTCTTGTAAAGATCTCTGTCTGTGAAGTTCAGAAGACCGCCGAGACGGTCGGAAGCCTCAACAAGCGTGACGCGGTGGCCGCGGTCGTGCGCTATGACCGCCGCCTGCATACCGGCGACGCCGCCGCCGATAACAAGCACCTTGCGGCTGTCCTTCGGGAGCGGAAAACTGTCGAGCGGGATGCCGAGGTCGTTGAGCGGGTTGATGGTGCATTGGAGACGCGGCATTACGTTATGGTTCTCCTCAAGCACGTCCTCCTTCGGGCCTGGGAAGCAGCAGTGGCAGCGCAGGCATTTTGCAATGTCGTCCTCGCAGCCGTTGAGCGCCTTGAAGGCCCACGCCGGGTCCGCGCTGAGTGCGCGTCCGAGAGCTACCATATCGCACTTTCCGTCCGCGATGAGCGAATCGGCAAAGGCGGGATCGTTTATACCACCTACGACGGCGACAGGAAGCTTCGTATACTTTTTGATAATAGCCGCCGCAGGTGCATTGCAGCCCTTGGGCTGGAACATGGTGGAAAACTCCATGCTGTGTATGGGGTCATGATAAAGACCGACGGAAACATGAATGAAGTCGGCAACATCGTCCAGCATCGCGCAAAAGCGGCCCACTTCGTCAGGCTCCATACCGCCCTCCGCCATTTCCGAGCCGGACACGCGAACTTCGATTATGAAATCCTTGCCGCAGCGCTCTCTGACGGTCCTGATGACCTTCAGGGGAAATTTTGCCCTGTTTTCCAGCGTTCCGCCATATTCGTCCGTGCGGTGGTTATCCCGGAGAGAGAGGAACTGGTTGAGCAGCCAGCCATGACCGGCGTGCAGAAGTACGCCGTCAAACCCGGCGCGTTTCATGAACTCCGCCGCCGTTGCAAAGCTCTCGCATACCTCGTCCATTTTTGCCTCGTCCATGCCCACGACCTGTACACCGTCGGAGCGGGTAAAGCTTACGGGGCCGATCGGATAGCCTTTGTCAAGGTGCGCTCTCGCATTGCCTGCGTGGCTCAGCTCTATGAGCGCGAACGCGCCGTTATCCTTTATCGCTTTTGCGTACTTGCTGAATGCAACAAACGAGGGCGCTTTATCCATTGCGGCATAATCCGTCTCCGGTTCATTTTCACGGTTGGCGTGGAGAAAATCCACGGAGGTTTCGCCGACGCAGACCTCTGCGCAGCCGCCCTTTGCGCGCAGTCCCGCAAGCCATTGCGTACGGGGTACCGCGTCGCCGTCGGGGGCAAAGCGGCCGCGGCCGAGAGGGGCGGCGATTATCCGGTTTTTATAGACATGGCTGCCTATATTGATAGGCTGAGCCAGATGGGTAAACTGATACATTGTTATTTTCCTTTCATGTGAGACCTGACTACGGTCGAACCTCTGACCGTATTTTACCGTGATATGCGGGCATTTCGCAATACCCGCATATCATCTGTTAAAAGGGATTCTATCTCCGTCTGATAGCGTGCTCAGCTATGAAACCGCGCAGCGCTGTCAGATGGGCCATGCCGCAATGCCAGGGAAGACAAGCACCAGCACCGCGTATATGACAACTATAATGCTGGGGATAAGAACGGTGTTTACAAAGATGTACTTATAAGCTTCCTTGTGGTTGGAGCCGGTGAGATTAAGAGAGATAATAACGCCGGAGTTTGTGGGAAGCGTATCGAGCGTCGCGCCGGTGAGGGTCGCCGCACGGTGGATAACGGCCGCGGGAACACCGCTTGCAAGGAACGTGGATGCAAATGCTTCCATTGCGGCGGTAATGCCGGCTGTTGCGCTGTTACCGACACCGGTCATAACCGCAACGGCAACAATGATGACCACGACGGGATTGATGCTGTCGTTATTGGCTACGAAGCTGATGAGGTTGGAGAAAACGGGGGTAGCCATTGCAACCTTTGCAAAGCCCATAAGTGCGCCGAAGTTAAGCACTGTGCGGGCGGCGTTGGTAACGCCGGTGTTAAGCGCCTTGGAAACATCGGGTATATACTTCCAGAACAGTACCACGGACAGCACAGCGCCGACAAAGAGGGAAATTTCAATGGCAAGCGAAAGGATATTGAAGCATACGAAAATGGAAAGCAGGGGAATGAAGGCCAGCCATGCGGGAGGGCACTTCTCTCTCTCAAAAACAGACTTCTTGAGTACTTCGTTGTCCTGGAACGTCTCACCGGCGGCAACGGATTTTTCAATGGCCTTGGTGGTGTACAGGAGTATAAGCACAAAGCCTATCGCGCAGGCGATGAAGCCGGGAAGTGCGCTTGCCATGGGGTGGGTATCAAGATACTTGGTGGGGATGATGTTGTAGTTCTGGGCGGCGCCGGGGAGGATATTTGCAAGAGGACCGCTCATAACGAGTACGGGAACGAATTTTGCGTGCCAATTGTACTCACGGCAGAACGCCGCACAGATGGGAACGGTCAGGAATATGAGAACGAGGGTGTCAACGCCGAAGTAGCCGAGGCCGACGGTGATGACCATGACGCACAGGACGCTGACAAGGGTCTTGGTCTTGGGGTTTTCGGTTTTGATATGCGTGGAAAAGAAGCGCACAAGGCTGTACGCGGCGCCGGAGGCATCATACAGTGCGCCGACAATTGCGCCGAAGATGAAGATAGCGCCGAGAATGCCTATCATCTGGCCGAAGCGCGTCATGTAAACGCCGGTAAAGGTTTCGACAAGATTCATTCCGCTCGTAAGTGCAATAAGCAGCGAGCAGAGAATAGTCATTATGACAACGTTAAGTCCCTTGTAAACAAGGTACATCAAAAGGGCGACCGATAAGAGAAGACCTATTATTCCTATTGTTGTACTCATTTTTTATCCTTCTTTTCTCTTTTTAAAAATTGTTTTCTATGTACTGCGCGGCACGTTCCGCCGCGATCCTGCCGGTGTTGAGCGCAAAGCCCATCGTGTTGCCGGGCAGAAGGTAAAGATATGTGCCGTTGTAGATGTCGCACGCATCAACGCCCGCGGCGTAAAGACCGGGTATGGGCTTGTTCTCCGTGTCGAGCACCTGTGTCTTGTAGTTTATCTTTATGCCGCCGAGTGAGCCGTAGGCGCGTCCGGAAAGCATGATCGCAATATACCTGCCGCGAATGGGGCGCATGTACTTGCGGTTCTTGCCGAAAAGCTCATCGTACTTCTCCGCCGCCATTTCGTTGTATTCCTTGAGGGCAGCTTTGAGATTTTCATAGTCTATGCCGAAATGATTTGCGATCTCCTCAAGATTCTCGGAAATGCAGATCTGGTCGGGGCATTGCTCAAGGGCTATCTTTGACTGCTCATCGAACATTTTCGCATGATCGCCGGGACGGACGACTGCGGGATAGTCAAGGCCGTTACGCTTGTACTCCTTGAGTATCTCCTCGCTGAACAGCACGAACGCCTTGCGCCCTGTCTGACGGTCAACCGCGTTGAGCGCCTCTGCGGGGTTTTCAATAAGTGCTTCATCAAAGAAGCGTTCTCCCTCAAGGTTGACTATCATATGCGGCTGGAGACAGCAAGTGTTCACGCCGACGCACTCGGGATGCGGCAGCGTCGTGCCGACAAAGCGCTCCATTGTGACCTTGCCCTTTGCACCGCCGACCGCCCAGACCATTTTAAGACCGTCGCCGACAAGACCGGGAACGCGAAAATTGAACATATCCTTGCCGTAGGTATATCCGGCATACTCCTTGAGCATTTCCGGGCTGTCGCCGATACCGCCTGTCGCAACGATGACCGCCTTGGCATTGCAGCGTATCTCCTCGCCGTTTTTGTCTACGGCGATAAGTCCCGTTACCCTGCCGTCCTCGCGTATAAGCTCACGCACGGGAGTTTCATAGTACATTTCGACGCCTACGTCCTCCGCACGTTCAGCCATGCGCTTTGTCATGAACGCCGCTGTTCTTGCACCCGGAGGTCCGCCTCCCTCGGGCTTGACACGATGCCATGTGTAATACGAATGAGGGTAGTAGCGGCAGGGTACTTCAAATTCCACGCCCATATCGGTCAGCCAGTCAATGGTATCTGCCGATTTCCAGAAATATTCTCTCAGAAGACGTGCATCGATCGTCCAATGGGTATAATTAAGCTGTATTCTGAGGGCTTCTTCCTTGGTGAGCGTGTACATGTTCGCCTTTTGCAGCTTGGTTTCCACGCCGAACGGGCCGACCGCAATATTGGCCGTACCGCCGGCTATCGCCGCCTTTTCAAATGCAACGACCTGCTGCCCCTCCTCCGCTGCCTGAATGGCTGCGGCAAGTCCTGCCGGACCCAGCGCAACTACGGCAATATCGGTTTCAATGGTTCTCATTTTCATACTCCTTTCTTAATTTCTTTACTTTTTATATTTGAGTGCGGTAAAGCATTGCTCACTTTTTCCATGTGCCTACGGGGATAGGCTCTTTCGGGGTTTTCGGCTTGAGCGCCCCCGCTCTCACCACAGCCCCCGCCGGGCAAACATCCATGCAGCGTCCGCATTTGACACACTCCGGTCTGTCAACCACGTGTATCTCACCGCTGTCGCCCATTATTGCACCGGCAGGACACGCCTTGCCGCATTCTCCGCAGCCGATGCACTGTGCGGGAAGTATATGATAGGTTATATATCCCCTGCACACGAGCGCCGCACATTTTTTTCGGCGTATATGCTGCTCAAATTGTTCCGCATTTTCCGCCATATATTTTTTAATTGCGCCGCCTAACTCTACGCCGTAGCGGCACGCGGACAGCTTTTCAAGCCCGTCTGCGATATAGAGGTAGTTATCCAACTCCTCCGCCGACGCTTCGCCCTCAGTTATAGCCTTTGTGAGCGTTCTGAGCTGCCGACTGCCGAGACGGCACACCTCGCACTCGCCGCAGGACTGTGCGCAAGCCGTTTCCAGCGCCTCAAGCAGATGATGCACAGCGCACTCTCCCTCTGACGGCGGCGTAATGCACCCGCGCCACTCGCACCCGTCAAGCGGCGCTATATCATTGTTGGCGGCACCGGCGGCGCTGCTTCCGCCGGCGCCCTCTTTCTTATAATCCGTCCAGATGCGCTCTGGCGCGATAGCGGCTCTCAGATCGCATTGCAGACAGCGTGACGCCTCTTGCTTTGCTTCTTCGGCGCTGAACGGACAATGCCCTGTTTTTTCCGTCCTTTTCAACGCCGCAAATCCGGCGCACTTGCCTATCAGCGCTTCCCGGTTGTCCGTGCCGGTTCTCACCGTAGGTACACACTCCTGCCCGAGATATTCCGTGACCGCGTCTGCCGCACGGTGTCCCGAAGCAATGGCCTCAACGACCGACTTTGTGCCTGTCACGGCATCTCCGGCGGCAAACACGCCTGCTGCGGCGGTCTTTGCCCCATCCGTGCGGATAAACCCGCGCTCGTTCATTTCAAGCCCTATATCGCCGCACTTCTGCCCGATGGCGAAAATCACAATATCCGCCGGTACCGTCCGGCTTTCTGCGGCTTCATCGCGCATATACGTGCTCTTCCCGCCGCTTGTCTCCTCTTTCAGCCCAGCAATCGTGACCCCGTTGGTCTTGGCCGTGCCGGAAATGGCGGTAAAGTCCACCGGCGCAACGATCTCCACGCCCTCGCTCTTTGCTTTCGTCAGTTCTTCCCTGTCACAGCGAAGGTGAGCTTCAGGCTTTCTTGCGATAACGCGCACATGCTCCGCGCCAAGACGCACCGCCGTGCGTGCGCAGTCAAACGCGACATTTCCGCCGCCGATGACTGCAACGCTGCCTTTTATCTCCACCAGTGCGCCGCTGCGCACGGCATGGAGAAATTCAATGCTCGTCGTCACGCCGTCAAGGGAAGCTCCATCCACCGGCGGGACGCTCCCGCGTGCCGCGCCGACCGCAGCGATTACGGCGTCATATCCGCCTTTCAGCAGTTCCGCTGCTGAATCAGCTGCACATCCGGTTTTTATCTCAACGCCGACCGCTTCTATATCTGCAATCTCGAGTCGTACAAGCTCAAGCGGCAGTCTGTACTCCGGGATGCCGTAGCGCAGCATTCCACCCGCCTCAGCGTTCTTTTCATATACGGTGACGGCGTTGCCGCGCAGCGCAAGGTCAAATGCCGCAGTAAGTCCTGCGGAACCCGCGCCGATGACCGCGACGCGCTTTCCCGTCGGCTCATGGCGTATGAGCTTTTCTTTCCAGCTGCCGTTCTCGGCAAGCGCTGCCGTTTTTTTCAGCTCACGCACGGAAACCGCACCGTTCACCATGCCTCGCCGGCATGCCTCTTCGCAGAAGTGCCTGCAAACATAGCCCAGAGAGCCTGGAAAAGCGACTTTTTCTCTTATCGTGTTTACGGCAAGCTGCAACTCGCCGTTTTTTATATGTCTGACATAGCGGGGAATATCCACGTGCGCAGGGCATTTCGCCGAACATGGGATAAGCGCGGCCTCACGCGTCGGCGCGTCTGCGTCAAGTGCGCCCTCTTTGTCACGCAGCGCACCGGTTGGGCATACCTCGACACAGGCGCCGCAGAAACGGCAGTCGGTGTCCGTCAGAAGCTCTTCAGAAGGCGCGACGATAACGTCGTTGTGTGCGTCGCGCTTATAGCGCATAACGCCCACGCCGCGTATATCGCGGCACACGCGCACACAACGCCCGCATTTGATGCAGCGGTACATATCATGCACGAAAAGCGGATTTTCACGGTTTACACCGAAATGCTTTTCAAGCGAGCGGAAGCGTCCGTTGCTTGCGCCGACATACTGTATGACCGATTGAAGCGTGCATTTGCCGAATACCGGACAGGACGAGCAGTCCTCCGGATGCTCGGAGAGGATAAGCTCCATCGTGATACGGCGCAGGCGGGATATTTCCTCCGATTCAGTAACGACGCTCATACCATCGCGGGCTTTCAGTGTACACGCACGCACACACTCCGCCGCCCCGTCGGTCTGCACAAGGCACAGTCCGCAGCCTCCGGTTGACGGAAGCATCGGGTGGCTGCAAAGATGCGGGATATAGATCCCATTGTCAAGGCACACGTTCAAAAGCGTGTCGGTATCGCGGCAAGCTATTTCTCTGCCGTTGACGGTTATGGTCACACTGCTCATATTGTTCCGCCCCTGTACTCAAGATTGTTAATTTTTTATGTTAAAAGCATAACATGTCTTGATTCATTTGTGAAATATGTTATAATTCTACTCAGTTATAACCATAAGTTATATGTAAACCGCTGCTGCACGGAGAACCTGTTATGATAACACAGCGTCTGAAGTATTTCGTAACACTCGCAAAGCTCAAAAACTACACAAAAGCGGCGCAGGAGCTGTACATAAGCCAGCCCGCGCTGAGCAAGCAGATAGTGTCGCTTGAGGAAAACCTCGGCGTAAAGCTGTTCGATCGCAACACGAAGCAGGTGCGTCTGACCTTTGCGGGAGAGGTGCTTTTCGAACAGGCAAAGCTTCTTATCGCGCAGGAGGAAAACATCCGCCACCAGCTGAACATCGCCAGCAAGGTCGAAAAGGTAAATCTTATCATCGGCAATTCCACTGGCTGGGGAACATACCACCTCCCCTATGTATTCAGCCGCCTTATTATCGAGTATCCGAACGTAAGCATATCTCTGCGCCAGTACAACTATTCCGTCATTCTGCAAAATCTGAGCCGTAAGCTCATTAATATCGCCATCGTGCGCGTATCCGATCTGACTCTGCTGCAAAATTACGACTACCGCGTCATCCACTCGTCGGGACTTGCCGCATTCACGAACAGCTCACACCGTTTCGCCCGAACCGATACCATACACTTCAGGGATCTCGTCAATGAAACGTTCGTCCAGCTCAAGGAGAGTATGAGTGCGCCGTTTATCAACGCCATGACACAGGTAACGATAAAAACCGGATGCGTCCCGAACATTGCCTTTGAGTACGACAATATTGAAAGTGTTTTCTTTATGCTCCGCACCGCACGCTATGTCGCCCTGCTCTCCGACGATATCAAGGCGGAAGGGCTGCACACCGCCGCGATAGTCGATTCTCAGCCGATCTTTTTGTGCGCAGTATGGAACAAAAACGATAACGATCCGTATATAAAAAATTTTCTCGATGCAATGGTCGGTGAAGTATCGGACAATACGCTGTCGGACCGCACCGCCGAAAACAATTGATGCTTCAAAAAACGAATGGGTCGTCCCTTATTGAGACAGCCCATTCGGCATTTTCATATATGATTCCGATTTTTTTCTGCTGTTCGGATGTTATCAGCCGCTAAACCGCGTCCTTCCGTACAGCGGCGTCCGGCGCTCTCCGCGGTGATCTCTGCGCCGCGCCGCTCAAAGCATCTGCGATTTTGCAAGACTGCGGTTTTTGTATTGAAGATCGCCGGTTACGTCCTTTATTATCTCTATCCCAGGCGGAAGCACCCCTACGTCCTCCCCGTTGAAGTACACGAACATTATTGCACGGTCGTCGGAAAACGGGTAGATATCTATCTCAAAACGCCGGTCACCAAGCGTAAAGCGGTACTTTGTCTTACGCACACTGTGCAGGGACATATCGCTTTCCATAAGGTGCGCAATATACTGCTTCTCACTTATGGGGCGCTCCGTTATCCAGCGTGTTCCGTCGTCGGCAATGCGCTTTTCGGTATAGAAATACAGATAATCACTGCCGTTCTTTTCCTGACGGATGCGGCGCACGATATTAAAGTTATTCGAGGTGAGATAGGTCTGCATCATCTCGGCGGGCACAGCGCCGTATTTGCTTATGAGCATATTGCAGTCAGGCTTTTCTATGAGGTATTTGCGCTTTGCGGACTGCGGCACACCAAGACCGATTATCGAATAGACAGCTGCGACGGCGCGGTTTATTTTATCTTCAAAATCAACGGAGTTGTCAATAACATAAACCTTCGGGTGCTTTGACCACGCTCTGAGCGTAAGATCGTCCTTTTCCCTTGCGACATTTACATCCTCATACCTTGCCGCATTGCCGAAATTGTACGCAAATTCCGCACCCTTTGCGCAGGTGACAAGATGCAGCACAGCGTCGTAACCGGCAAGTATCTCCTCCTCGGTTTTGCCGAAATGCGCAAGCGTCTTCACAAACTGCTCGTCGCTGATATACGCTTTGTCATCAAAAACGGCTCTGTCATATACGATGAGGACATTTTCCTCCGGCACAAGCTCCGCCGCTTTGAGGGCAAGCTTTTCCTTGTGCAGCTGATCATCAATGACAAAATACTGAAACTGCTCCATACTGACGCAGTTTCCGAACGGCTTTATGCCGAAGCCCGAAATAAGATCCGTGGCCGTTTCGGGAATGGTTATGACTTTCCAGCCGTCTTCCTGCTTGAATTCCTTCAGGATACGGCTTATAAGGGTGGTTTTCCCCGCGGCGGGGCCTCCTGTAAGAACAATACGCGTGATATTTTTCAATGCTTCTGCACTCCTGAATGTTCAAATAACAAATATGGGTTATTTTATCATTTTTGCGCTGCTTTTTCAATACTTTGCCGCAAAAAAATGCGTATTATATCTGTATATACATAGAGCGGGCTTCTGCTGTAAACGCACGCTTCACATACCGGAAATAAATATTTCTGCAAAAAGAAAAAAATGCAAAATAACACTTGACTTTTTTCCGATATCTGCTATAATCACTAATGCCTTAGATGTGGCACACAAAACAGGGTGAGGCGGTCTTAAATGCGATCGGAGCCTTGTAATATATGCGAGAGTGCTGGAACAGGTAGACAGGCACGTTTGAGGGGCGTGTGTCAACCGACGTGGGAGTTCAAGTCTCCTCTCTCGCACCAGGCTTGTCAGCCAATTTTGATGACACTGCTCCAAATGCAGTGTCATCAATGCTTTCCGGGCTTAAAAGGCTCGGAAATTTTTTTATTTTTCCATTGATGACAAACGCCGTTTTCAATGCAACTGAGGAGACTTGAACTACCCAAACCGGGTTTTGGGCCATTTTATCCCTTCATTGCCGCGGATTTCTGATAATCTTTTCGAGATTCCTCAAAAATAAATATCACAAAAATTCAAACGCCGGATTGTTGGTTTCGTAGAATCAACGATCCGGCGCTTTTTTATTTTCGGAGGCGGTTTTTGAGTTATGTAAACCTTGCATATTAAAAATAGCAAACAAGTCGGCAAAGCCGGAACTTTTGAGAAATCGAACGTTCCGGCCTTTTTTTCTTTCAAGGGGGGTATCAAATTGAAAAACTACGAAATCAAAAAGGCGTTCAAGAATCTGCCGGACGCTGGGCTGCCAGATAATGATACAGTAACGTGCCGTGAATTCGAGCAGTGCGATGGCTGTCATTATCCGGCGCATGGTTTTATTTGCTGGCACGGCGACGGCAAATGCCTGAGAACTGAAATGAGGGAGGTGCAAAAATGATCATTCAGGCGGAGCTGAGACGAAAGCAATCCGAATATGAGGGTGAGGCCTGTGTCGTTGACAAGGTCATTGAGCTGCCCGCCCAGCGATTTAAGCAGTTCAGTCGCGCTCTGCTGGCGGATTATGACTTCATCGCAGAGAACAAAAATGTCATCCAGTACGATGCAGATTCCCGCCACTGTATGCTAATTCTCGATACGGATGGACCAGACGGCTTTCTTGTAGACCCACAGGGGTATAACTACGCTCGGTACAGTGCCTTTGTTCCAAACGTCCGCAGTCTGCTAACGCCAGACGTGGAGATTGACCGGAGCTACCTTTCGTTAGCAGAGCCTTGGCGGGACGAGAGTCGGGATGAAATGATTCGTATGACATTGTGCGTCGATGGGAAGCCGGACTACACCCTCGTCCTCCCCGCTGACGAGAAATACCTAGATGCTGTGAAAGCTTACCTTGATATTGATGTCTTCGCGGACGCGATGATTGAAGATATTTACTTCAAAACACCTTACATTGGTGAGCTAATTTGCGACACAGATTGCCCTGCTGTAGAGGATTACAACGACTTTGCGGAAGCATTGGAGGGTATCTGGCAGGAAGATGGTATGCTCCTGACCTATGCCGCTGCGCTGGAGGCTGAGAAGCCGGAGACTCTGCGAGGAGCCTATGAGCTCCTGCATAATCTGGATAACTATCAGCGCATCGTAGACACATACGGTTATGGTCAGCAGCGCTTACAGGAAACGCTGGGATTGAACGATGAAGCCGTCTATGAGCTTGGCAGCTACATGGACTTTGAAAAGTATGGCGCTGACTGCATGGAAAATGACCATGTGATAGAAACAGAGTTCGGCCTGCTGCGGCGCTTAGACCCGCCATTCCCAGAGCAGATGCAGGGACAGCAGATGTTTTAGTAGACTTTACGGCAGATGTGCAGTATGTTTGCCGTTACCTAAAAGGAGGAATAAGAATTGGCTGTAGATGCAAGAACAGAAGAGTTTCATATACGTCCAACCCGCCCAGATGAGGCGGGCTTGTTTTATACCCAACACCCCTTGGAGGACGAACGGCTGATTGGCCGGGTCACCTTTGTGGGTGACGATGCGCAGGAGTTTACCGATGCGGAAGCCTTTCTCAAATGCATCCGGGAAGAACTGCCGTACTTCCCGACCACTGGCTTTCGTTGTGAGGTGCTAACCGACGATCCTGCCGTCCGCAAGCAAGTGGATGACATCTTCTATGACTTTTTCGGCGAGGAGAATCCTCACCATATAGAGGACTATCAAAACGAAACCAAACAGGATATGACTTTTGGAGGAGTGTGAATATGGACAGAAAAATGGTGAACTTTATCAAAGAGCAGTATCCGCCCGGCACCCGCATCCGGCTCAACTCAATGGAGTATCCCTATGCGCCTATTGCTCCCGGTACGGAGGGCGTGGTGGACTTTGTGGATGACATCGGTACCATCCACATGAAGTGGAATAACGGTAGGTCGCTTGGGATCGTCCCAGGTGAGGACAGCTTCTCGGTACTGCCGCCAAAGCTGACCACGTTCAAGCTATATATGCCCCTGACTGCGGAACTCTACGAAATAAGCAAGTACGGGGATTTGGAGTCTGAGGGCACCGAATTGGATGGCCGTGCATTGCGGAGTTATCAGGATCAGATCATGGCAGAGCTGATCAAAAGTCGTATGCCGGAGGAAACCGAGCGTGGACTCATGTACTGGTATGGTAAAGCTGACAGCGTAAATACTAAAGTACACTCCGCAGTCTTTACCGTGGAGGAACGTGACCGACAGCTCTGGGGTGTAGCCGAGTGCCGAGTTGCCGGTGCATTGAGTGCGGCAGAGCTGGATACCCTAAAAAAGTATATCACCGGTCAAGCTGCGGACGGCTGGGGCGAGCACTTTGAACAGTGTGAGATCCTTGTGGATGGCGGAAGTGAACTATATGTCCACCTCTGGAACTCCGACGATTGGAGCATCCAAACGGAGCAGGAATGTTTTACGCCGAAGCTGGCGGAGAGGCTGCCGGAGCTGTGTTTCTCCACCCTTCCCGGCACCGGTGCTCTCATCTGTATCAAACGAGGCGAGAGCGGCTACTACCCCAGTGATTGGAACACAGACGATCCCGCGCAGAACCGTGAGCTGGCCGATTACAACAACGAACGCCTTGGCGTTACACCCGCACAGGAGAACGCCATGAAAGTAGGTTCCATGTTTGGCTGGAGCGTTCCCGGTGCAGACCCAAGCTATTACGAACAGCCGCAAGGAGGGATGACCTTTGGATAAAAAGATATTCGGCGTCTATCTGGCAAAGCAGGATGCCCCAGACAGTGAAGCCAACGTTAGACTGAAATTGCCAGCCTCTCCGTGGGAGCTGCATGATGCAATGGACAAGGTGCAGCTTCAGGAAAATGAGGAGCTGTATCTGGAGGTGGACGATTATTACGGCTTTGAGTATCTTGCCCCGCATTTGGATGGATCAGACATCAGCCTGAATGAGTTGAACGAACTTGTCAGACAACTGGCAGCACTGGATGAGGTACAGGGAATTGCTTTTGAGGGACTACTCTCAATGGAGGTACAGAAGAAAATAAGCACCAACGGCGGCATCATCACGCTGCAAGATCTGCGAAATCTGGCAGCCAGCGCAAAAACCGACTGTTATCATATAGTGGATGCCGCAGATGATGCTGCTCTCGGCCGGTTTTACGCAGAGAACGATTTTATTCCCGAATTGGACGGAGTATCTGACAGCGTGTTTAAAATGCTGGACTTTGCCGGTATCGGAAGAATGATGCGCCAAGGTGAAAACGGTGTTTTCGTCGGAGGTTGTTATGTGCTGCAGGATGGCGAAATGACTGCCGCACCGCCCTGTTCCAGAGAGCTTCCTGAAAAGCCAAGATATCTCTTCCGCCTTACTCTTGGTCTGCACCCCGACCTTGAAGATGGCCGAACTGTCACGCTTACATTGCCTGCATCTGCTGAAGAATTGAAAAAGGCGCAGAGGCAGCTCGGCGCAGACAGCTGGGAGGGTGTTGTGGTTCTCGACTATGACGGGATCATCCCGCAGGCGGCAGAGTTTGCTGACCTGCCAGCGGAATTGGAGGCCTTCAACCATTTTGCAGAAGTTGTGGAGGCTATGCCTTCCCCTGAAAAGCAGATCCCGAAGCTCAAAGCGGTACTCAGTGCCGGTCAGTGCAGCAGCGTCGATCAGGCAATTTTACTTGCGGAGAGACTGGAGCATTTTAATCTTGACGCTAAGATAAAGACATACGCTGACCTCGTGTACGATGAGCTCGAAAACGTCATCGGCGGCAGACAAGCGGAGGAACTGCGCCAGTGCCTGGACATTGAGAAGTACGGCAGAATACTCCAGCAAGGCTACAACGCCGAGTTCACCGAGTACGGCATGGTAACACGCGATGACTTTCAGCCGATGGACGCCCCGTGGCAGGATGAGTCGGAGGTGATGGACATGCAGATTACATGAAAAAGACGAGCCTGTGTAAAAACAAGCTCGTCACTCTATTTCTTCGTCCATATCGTTGAACTCCGGGCAATCGAAAAACTCCGAGAGCGTAATATCCAGCGCGTCACATAGCTTCTTCAATGTGAACACACGCGGATTAGCCGTAACTCCGCTGACTATATCATGGACAGTGGACGCCGTGGTTCCGGCCATGCTGCAAAGCTTGCCCACAGTTATCCCGCGCTCATTGCACAGCTGCGTTATGCGCCGTGAAAACACTGTTCCCTCTTCCACAGTTCCACCTCCTCTTCGGAATACCGTAGAGATATTATCTGCGAAGAGAGCGAAAATTACATTCGGAATTCCGTAGACATTTGCAAAAACATGTGCTAAACTATAACAAATTCGGAATTCCGTAAGAATGGTGTGGGATCATGGAAGATAAATTAGAAAAAGCGTTCGGAGATTTTATAGACCGCAGAGAGTACGACGAGGCAAGCAACGCTATGCTTGCGCTGACTAGGAGCGCATTTATAGCCGGATGGAAAGCTGCGGGCGGAACCATGCCTGAGTCTCAGCCCGTGTTCACGATCATAGAGGGCAATAAGGAACACAAAAAATAATACCCAATGTTACAGCAGGGCCGTTTCCCGAAAAGAAGCGGCTCTGCTTTTCCATGCCCTTTTCCGGGAAGCGACGCCCGGAAAGGAATGCAATGAGAAAAGAACAGCTCTGCGTCTACCTATATAAAAATTGCAGAGGAAAGAAAAAGTGCGCAAGCGCAAAAGCCATCCGCTCTGACCTGCACATGAGCGAAAACGAGCTGCGCAAGCACGTCAATCGCCTTCGCCGTGAGTGTATCCCCATCGGCAGCAGTTCAAACGGCTATTACTTTGCCGAGACTGCCGCCGAAGTATACGACACAATCAAGAACCTCCGGCGCATACGCGACGGCATCGACGCTGCCATAACCGGACTTGAGTGCTCAATGATCAGCTTCCGGGGCGGTGACGGCGTCTGAAAAGCTTCATCCCGTGGGTCGGCGGCAAGGGCAAGCTCCTGTGGATCATAGAGCGCCTTGCCCCGGCTAACTACTCGCGCTTCATAGACGTGTTCGGCGGCAGCGGCACGGTGCTCATGAACCGGCCGATCAAGCGCGGCTGCATGGAGGTGTACAACGACTACAACTCAAATCTCACAAATCTGTTCTTCTGCGTGAAGGAACGCCCATTAGCACTTATAACCGAGCTTGGCTTTCTACCCCTCAACAGCCGGGACGACTTTGAAGTAATATCCCGGCAGCTAAAGTGTGAGGAGTTTGACGACGAGTATCTCGCAATAGAGCTGGAGCTGGCAGACAAATACTTCTCGCCGCTCCATGCCAAAGCCATAAAGGCGCTGCTCCTCAAGCGTGCCCAGCGCGGGAACATGCGCAGGGCCGCGAACTATTACAAGCTCATCCGTTACAGCTTCAGCGGCGCAGGCAAGTCCTTCGGCGGGAAACCCTGCAATATACGGAACTTCTTCGCGGACATCTGGCGATGTTCCCGGCGGCTCGAAAACGTGGTCATAGAGAACAAGGACTTTGAGAGTCTGCTGGCACAGTACGACCGCCCGGACGCGTTCTTCTACTGTGACCCGCCGTACTACAATGCCGAATGTTATGAAGTGGAGTTTCCCAAAAGAGACCATCTCAGGCTGTGCAGTGCCATCAAGCGCTGCCGCGGCTTTGCAATGGTCTCTTACAATTTCTGCGCCGAGATTTTGGACATTTACAAAGACTTCTACATATTCCGCACCAAGCGTCCGAACTCGATGTCCCAGACCGCGGGCAGCGAGTATGAAGAAGTCATCATCACGAACTTTGATCCTCTGCTCTGCACTTCGCAGCTCTCGATATTCACAAGAAGCTCAGACATGGGAGTCGAGCTTGTACACGAGCCGGAATTGCCTTGTGGTTTGACAGAGGACGGAAAGATTATTTTCAATAAAGATACGGAGGAAAGCCGATGAAATTTAAACTTTTGAAAAATGAACACGGAGCCGTTATTACCCATGTTGCGCTTGCACTGAGCGGCATAGAGCGTGAAGATGCCGCACAGCTTATAGTGTCTCCGCAGATGGCGCTCATCCTTAAAGACAAAATGAGTGTCAAGGAAATCATGACGGCAATATCCAGCATGGTTATGGTCGTCGGCAATCTTGCACACAGGCTCGTTGAAATGTGTGAGCCTCAGTGTGAGGACTGCGACTATGACTGCGTCTCCGAGCTGCTGAACAGCGCGGTGGATTCCGCCTGTATGGACATTGCAAAGCAGTACAGCTCCGGCGGTGAGCAGACTATGGATAATGCCTATGAAGCAGCAACGTCCGTAATCAATGGCTTTGTCATTGGCCACGGCTGTTTGAAAGAGTTGCTCAAGCAGTATATTGAGGAGGACGTCAGTGGCAAATAACGTTCCGCTTTACACTGCGTCTCGCGAGTATGCCAGGACGCACGATGAGATTCCGCTCTGGCGCGAGAGCATAAATGAGAACATACGCTGCAAACAGGCCATCGAGGACGCTATCCGACAGAGCTTCGACGGCATGCACCTTAAACCGGATTGCGCCGAGAGCGTTATACAAGAGTTCAGCTTCGACCGAGTAGAGTACGTCCTCGGCAATACTTTGCATCAGCTCAGCTATGACGGCAGGTTCAGTTGGTCAAATAAAGAATGGGGTGAAAACATTGAGATACCTGACGACCACCGCAATTGCGAATTCTGTGTCGGCTCTCATCCGGCAGTTCTGGACGGCTTCATCACCGAATACAGGAAGGCCGCAGAAGAGCAAAAGCAAGACTTCAAGCTCGACCTGTAACGCAGATAAGGAATTGTGCTCTGAGTTGGAGAAACGCATAGACCGAGAATTTGCGGAGTATGAGAATGCTATGACTGAGCACAGCGCGGCTTACGTCTTTGCCAAGTGCGGCGAAATAAATGCCATGTGTACCTGCTATAACCTGCTCACCATAAAGCTCGTTCAGGCAGCAGACATGCCCTGCATCGAGTACCTTGCCCGCTTCCGTCAGCCGCTCAAGGTCGTCTGTGATGAGTGGATAAAACTTGACCGCAAGCATGAGGAGGCATTCGATTCGATGCTTCAAGCTCTCATGGAATCCGGCTCGGCAGAGAGCCGCAGCGATTTTGACCCGGACTGGGTCGTCAAACACTGCTCTCAGGCTATGCACTGAGAGCTATTTTCATATAGGAGGAAAAACAAATGCGCAGAAAAAAGATATATTCAGTACTCATCATGACGGCGGTGTTTGTCTCGCTGCTGTCCGTCCCCGCTTATGCCAGCGGGGATGTCGCCGGTGCGGTCGAGAGCACGTGGTCGACTGCATCTCAGCAGATAAAAACCGTTGTGGACAACGTCGTCTTCCCCGCAATCGACCTCATTCTCGCCGTATTTTTCTTTGCCAAACTGGGGACGGCGTATTTCGATTTTCGGAAGACTGGACAGTTTGAATGGACTGCACCGGCTATACTCTTTGCCTGTCTCGTATTTACTCTTACCGCGCCCAATTACATCTGGGGCATCGTAGGGCTGTGAGAATTTGCAGCCGAGAGAGGCGGTGATGATCAATATTTATATGGGATTTTGTCTCGTCGAAGATACTGGATGAGATACTCGACTGGCTCTACTGCCAGATCGTAGGCTTCCTCGGAAACTTCTTCGCCGAGATGGGCAGCATGGGCGCGGAGCTGTTCGAGATGAGCTGGGTGCAGGGCATCGTGCAGTTCTTCAATTACCTTGCATGGACGCTGTACGTCATCGGCCTCATCGTTGCGTGCTTCGAGTGCGGCATAAACTACGCCGGAGGCAAAGGAGACATACGCGCCGTTGCCCTCAATGCCATCAAGGGATTCATGGCGGCGAGCCTGTTCTCTGTTGTGCCGGTCAGACTGTACCAGCTCGCTATCTCCTTGCAGGCTGAGTTCACCTCCGGCATGACCGGCTACGGGACATCCATCGGCGAAGTCGCGGCGAACATCATTCAGGAGTACAAAGAGATAGAAACTGTCGCCGACCTTATTGTGAAGCCCATCTCCGGCTTTGAAGCAGTAACAAGCCCCATCATGGTGATCGTCTGCATCATCATGATGGCGTATGCCGTAATAAAAGTGTTCTTCGCAAACCTCAAACGCGGCGGCATTCTCTTGATACAGATCGCAGTCGGGAGCCTGTACATGTTCAGCATCCCGCGCGGAGGCATAGATGCTTTCGTCCAGTGGATGAAGCAGGTCATCGGCGTATGTCTCACGGCATTTTTACAGGCGACGATACTCATTGCAGGACTGCTCGTGTTCAAGGAGCACGCACTGCTCGGCATTGGGCTTATGCTCTCGTCGAGTGAGATAACGCGCATCGCCGGAGCCTTCGGCCTCGACACGAGCACGAGAGCAAACATAATGAGCGCAGTCTACACGGCGCAGACGGCGGTACATACCGGCAAGGCTATAGTTCAGGCGGTGAGCAAGTGACGCTCACACTCGGAAGTTTGTTCGACGGCATAGGCGGCTTTCCTCTCGCCGCCGTGAATAACGGCATAGTGCCATTATGGGCGAGTGAGATAGAACCGTTTCCCATTGCCGTAACGTCTACGCACTTTCCCCAGATGCTCCACTTGGGGGATATAACTAAACTGAACGGAGCGGAGCTGCCGCCGGTAGATATAATAGCCGGGGGCAGCCCGTGTCAGGATTATGCCGAAGAAATAGTTATTCCGAAGTTGCTGCATCAAGTCCCATGAATTCGGAACTTTCCACAAAAACTTCGGAATAACAAAACTATACGGTCAAGCAGCATCCGTGCTCAAATCAAGTCAACCCAGACAGTTTCAAGATCATCTCCTCGTTATCAGCCCAGATTTCATCGGGTGCGGGCTTGGCCTTGCGGACAGCATCGGCCTTTTGAATCGCAGCCCGCTTCATCTCGGTGTCCGCATGGGCGTAGATCATCGTAGTTTCAACTTGTGCATGGCCAAGATACTGCGAAAGCAGCACCATGGGCATTCCAGACTGGTATAAGTGCATTGCCCGTGTATGCCGCATCATATGCGGGTGGATGTGTTCCGGGACTTCCGGGCAAACAAGCTTCGCCATGCTTCCGTATTTTATAAAGAACGCAGATACCGTATCGGGAGACATTTTTTGCTGTGTCCCATGAATCACAGTGAAGAAAAGTGGTGCTTCACTGTGGTAATCTGCGGTCGGATGAAACTTGCGCAGATATTGTTTGCAATGCTGAACCGTCTTGCTGAGCAGTGGGACTGTGCGGATTTTGCGCCCTTTTCCGTGCAGATACGCAATCGGGTGTTTTGCGTCAAGGCGCAGATCACAAACTTTCATATCGAGAAGTTCACTGCACCGGGCTGCGGTATCGTACATGAGGATCATGAATACCAGATTCCGCAAATCTTTGGGCTTGGATGGATCAGGCTGCTGAAGCAGTGCAGTCAATGACGGTTCGGTCAGAAATTCAACGATCCGCCCATGAGACTCCTTGGAGGGGATGTTGCAGGCAGAAAGGTACAGTGCCGTTTGTGTGCAATCAATCTGTCCAGCAAAATCCAGAAAAGACCGCAGTGCCATCAAGCGCTGGTTGCGGGTAGAGGCACTGCATCTCCGCGCATTTTCCAACCAGGCCAGGAAACCGAGAATGGCGTCCCGGTCAATGCGGGAGAAAGTCAATTCGGTGGCTCCAATTCCCATCTCATCTCTCATATAAGCTACAAAAAGATTGAGTGTCTGTCTGTAGGAGAGAATCGTATTCTCACTGAGGCAGCGCTGCTTGGGCAGATAGTCCAAAAGGAAACGCCGAACCACATCAAAAAAATCATTCATCGGCCCTTACCTCCGGCAAGAACGCTTCAGCAGAAGAAAACGCGAATCCGGACATCTCCTCCAGCAAACCGGGGACCAGATGGATGTAGTAGTAAGTGTCCGAGAGCTGTGTGTGGCCCATGTATGCACTCAGATAGGGCAGCATGGCGTTCAGGTCTTTGCCCTCACGCATCCAGCGATACAGCCTGTGGGTAGCGAAAGTATGACGAAAATCATAAAGACGCGGGGAACGGCGGCCAGTTCCTGTAATGGCGGCTTTCTTCAAAACCTGGCGGAACGTCTTCTCCAGCCCCCTCTTTCCGTAAAAGCCGCCCTCAGAGTTGGGGAAGAACGGCTCACGTTCTGGCATAACGGAGGCTACGATGGCGCTGCAATCTGAGAGCATCTGCGTCACATCTTCTGCCATCATAACAATGCGGCTCCTGTGCTTCTTGCTCTCCATAATGTTCAGCCGCCCAATTTCCAAATCTACATCGCTTACTCGAAGCTTTCTGGCCTCAGCCGGACGCAGACCGCAGCAATACATCAGCTTTACCATAGCCGGGATCACATATTGCCGTACCGGGAAACCGCCTCTCGGTTTCAAATGGTCGAAAACATCCCAAATTGTCAGGATGTCGTCCTCGGTATAGATGTATGGAGCGTAAGGAGCATCTTTCCTGGCAATATCCGGCGGCAGAACGTAGGCGGCCTCACCGTTGCGATTCAGGTATCTGGCAAACTCGCGCACCGGCATCATGCGGTTGCGGAAGGTATTGTTGCCCTCTGTATTCTTTTTCGTAGCCCAAGCCAGGCAAAGCTCCTCGGTCAGAAAGTTTTCTTCAGGAAAATGCGTCATGCAAAAGCGGTCAAAGTCCCGCAGGAGGCGAGAGGATTCCAGATAACCAAACCCCAATGCGTTTTTCTGCGCGATAAAGTCCTCGATTCGGGCAGCAAAGCAGCTCTCAAAGGTGTACGTCATTTTAGCCCCCCGCCTTTCTGTGGGAGAGCAGGGGCAACGCACACTGTTTCAGTCCTTGCTCGTCAATAGACAGATACAGCTTCATAGAGTCCATATCCCTGTGGCCGAGAAGCTGCTGGATCAGTTCAAAGGATACCTCATTCTGGAGCAGTCTTGTCCCAAATGTCCGGCGAAGCGCGTGAAAGGCACGACGTTTCGCCGGAATTCCTGCCAGCTTCATGTGCTTGGAAACAACCCCGCTGGCAGAACGCGCGTCAAGCGGGCGGATCACTCCCGTATGGCACAGGAAGATATTCGGAAGCGCGGAATCCGGGCGGCCATTGAGAATATAATCCGCAATCGCGTTCCCGCTTTCTGCTTCCAGTGGAAGGGACAGCGGTTCACCAGTTTTGTGTTGAACCAGACGAATTTCCCTCGCCCTCCAATCAATGCTACCCAGTTCCAGCCGAACAACGTCACAGGCCCTCAGACCGCTCTGCGCAGCCAGTACCATCATGGCATAATCCCGTTTCCCAATGGCCGTAGTCCTGTCCGGATCTTCCAGCAGATATTCCAGTTCATCCTCAGTAAAGCCCTCATGGAACATTTTTCGGGTTGCCATAAGTTCCGGCAGAGACTGACTCAGGTCAGTGATTGTCAAGTTACGTTCAAATAAAAATCTCAGAAACAGCCGCACAGAAGAAATTGCTGAACCAAGTCCACCGGCGTAATGCGCTGCAAAACTGGTAACACACCCATTTACATTTATCAGAGTGAAATCCGCCAAAGAGCGGAACCCATGATCCTCCATTTCAAACAAGAACCGACGTATAGCGCTCCTGGCGACATTGTGTGTAGTCTCAGCCATGCTTTCGCTTTGTTTGGTGTGTGTACAAAATTCTCTTAAAAGTGAGTTGAACGGCTCAACAAGTTCCCGTTGCCCCCAGTTTGGAACCTTCGCCAAAGTAATATGACCTGTCTGGTGCATCTCCTGTATCCAATACGCAGCCTTGCGCAAATTTTGATATGAGCCTCTGCCAATTTGCCCGTACTCATATTGAATCCGTTTCTCTGCAACGATCTGATCCAAAATTTCTCCCGAAAATCGATCTGTCCCAGATTCATAGTGTCGATTCAAGATGATTGCCAGACCTTCGTTCCTGTAATGGCCAACTGTTGCGTCAGTAAGGCCAAGTTCCAACATCGCGCTGTTGGTTCTCCAGACCAGCGCGTAAATGTTATCCAAATCCGCAAGCTGCTCTGGAGTTGGTGTGTCCTTCCAGATGCTTTGTCGTGGTCGCCGCAATGCAGGCATCCAAGGGGACAACGGCGGCAGATCCACTGAGCCTTTTTCTGCACAATGTTTTAAGAGTTCGCATCCCCTGCGGAGCAGTCTCCACTTCCAGACCGAAAATGCCCCTTGATCAAAAAATTCACGCTGTTCAAGTAAAAATGCATCTAACATTTCAGGGGCTGCGCAAAGAATACCTTTTGCTTGAAAGTGGCGGATGACGCAGCCAATGCCGGTGTGGGTATATGCGTGCAGACTTTTGCCGCTTATACCTTGGTCAGATAAAAGTTCCAATATTTGCGTAGCGGTTGCAACCAAATCAATCGTTTCCATAGTCCTCCTCCTGTATCTTTGATGGCAGGCTGTGTTGCCTGCGCTCTCATTATACAGGTTTGGCGGACGCTTTTGTTATTCCGATGTTTTTGTGGAAAGTCCAGGATTTATGGGACTTGATGCAGCAACTTCGGAATAACTATTTCTTCGGCATAATCCTGATTATTCCGAATTCGGAATAATCAGGATCTCTCAGTCGCCGGCGCAAGAGCTGGTTTGGCAGGAGCACGCTCCGGACTCTTCATGGAACAAATACGGATCACAAAGGAGATGCGAAATGCAGATATACTACGAGGACGATCAGGCGTGTCTGTTCGACCCAGAATCTTATGCTGGGAGAACGTGCCTGGAGCCTTCTCCTCAGGTGAGCCGCACGGCGAGGACTTCAGGATCGTCCTTGAGGAGATTATTAAAATATGTGTACCCGATATATATGTTCCTCGACCTCACGCTGGGAAATTCCAATCTGCTGGGTGGATACGAGTGGGAGATACGCTCTCCGTGGGCTGGCGCGTCGCCGACGCTCAACACTGGGGCGTCCCCCAAAGAAGAGCGCGAATCTACCTTGTCGCAGATTTTGGAGGACTCACCGCACCCAAAATATTATTTAAGCCCGAAAGCCTGCCTGGGTATACTGCGCAGGTCGAAGGTTCGTGGAAAACCGCTGCCGAAAAGATTGGAAGCTGCTTTGCTGGCACAGGCGGGCTTGAGTGACAGTGAGGATATAGATACAGATATCCATGCTTACCATATAAACCAGAGGAACGAAGGGATAGACCTGCACGGTGTTGCGGGTGCGTTGATGGCTACGCAGAATATGCAGATGCAGACCTTTGTCGCGGGATTCAGTCCAGGCGCGGGCAGCACTGCCGGGAGCATTGGCTATACCGAAGATGCAGCACCGACACTCAAAAGTGCCGATGGCGGAAATATAACTCCGGCAGTCTTGCGGCTGTATGAGAACCACGGGGTAGACAGCCGGTACAAGGGGCCGTTCGATGTTGCTCCCACACTCTCCGCCAGAGCTGGGACTGGCGGGAACAATCTGCCGCTCGTTGACGATACGCCGCTGTGCATTGCTGGAAACGTGATCGACCGCCAGCCGCAAAACGGAGGCAACGGCAACGGCGTCAGCGAGGACTTGGCGTATACGATCACCACAACTGACAGACACGCGGTCTTTGCCCGTCAGCGTGTAGATGTTTTTCAGGAAGATGATGTGGTCAGTACCCAAAGCGCCAGACAGTACAAGGACGCGACCGACCTCGTATACGACGGCTCGAAGCCGTTCGCGTATCTCATCCGCAGGCTCACGCCGCTGGAGTGCGAACGCTTGCAGGGCTTCCCTGACGGTTGGACAGATATCCCCGGCGCGTCGGACTCCGCGCGGTACAAGGCGCTCGGCAACAGCGTTGCCATTCCATGCGTGGACTATATAATGCACGGGGTCGCCGCAGCGCTGAACGGTGCATAGCTTGTTGTATCTGCTTCGTTTTGCTGATGATCTTCATTGCTTATGATGAATAGCTTTGTGCCGGAGCTTCGGGTATACTTCGCTTGCAAAAGCGGAAAGGAGTAAAGCTCATGGATGAAAAGAAGAAAAACCTCTGTGCCATGATCCCGGAGTCGCTGCACGTCAAGGTGCGCGAGGAACAGGAGCAGATGGCGCTGACACTGAGCGAGTACGTCGAGAAGATCATCAGAGAACATTTTGAAGGAGGCAGAACTATGGCAAACGGAACAAGGACACTGGCGCTGCAGATTCCGGAGGAACTCTTCGTAAGGATCAAGGAGCATCTGAGCAAATACGGGCTGACGCAGAAAGAGTTCATCATCGGGCTCATAGAGACTGCGCTCACTGACGCCGCGGACGCGGAAGAGGCAGAATAAAAAGCATACATCATCAAAGCCGTCGTGGGAGACCACGGCGGCTTAAACATTTCATAGGAGGGTTTTCAATGTACATTTACCCGGACAACCTCGCAGCCAAGGCGACGCTCTGGCTGTGGGAACTCAAGGACCTTGCCATCATCGGCATCGGTTTTCTTATAGGCATATTCTCGCTCGTGCGCACAGGCGCGTTGCTGCCGCTGGCGCTTGTCGTCGCATACGGTTTTCTAAGCATCCGCTTTGACAACACCAGCATACTGGATTTCATCCGCTATGCCGCGGCGTATTTCTTCACACGCCAGCAATACTTTGAATGGAGGGATCCCACATGATCTTCAAAAAGAAAGAATCTACACAGGAGCTGCTCGGCATTGAGGCTATAACGGATTACGGGATATCTACAAAGCAGGGCGAGCTCGTTTTCTTTTCCGTTGCGCCTACCAACCTGAGCGTGCTCCCCGCCGACAGCATTGACGCAAGGATAAACGCCCTGCTCAACATCATCAAGGGCTACGACGGGATAGAGATGATCGCTACGGACTCGATGCAGTCGTTTGAATACAACAAGCGCTTTTACCGCGACAGGCTTGAGAACGAGAGCTGCCCCGCCGTGAGGCATCTGCTGGAGCAGGACATAGAACACCTCGACCGAATACAGGTCATGACGGCGTCGTCCCGTCAGTTTTACATTGTCCTGCGCATACGCAGTGAGATTAGGGGCGACATCTACGCCCACCTCGGCAATGTTGAGAAATACATCCACGAGCAGGGCTTCACCGTCCATCGCGCCGACCGGCAGGAACTGAAAAAACTGCTTGCCGTGTACTACGGGCAGAGCATCAGCGTTGATCTGTACCCGGACTATGACGGTCAGCAGTGGGAATGAGGAGGAAAAACTATATAGGAAAACACTTGAAGCAGAAATCTGCTCCTGTAAAGGAAGAGAAGAAAAGCGCCGCGCGCAAGCAGCCCGTGAAATCTGCGCCGCCGCGCAAGACATTCTTAGATATGATCGCACCGGGAGTATTGAAGTTCAACCCCGACGTATATATCCGAGATAACCTCTACTGCTGCGTCTGGGCACTGAAGGAGTACCCGGCTGCGACCGAGGATCAGGCTATACTCCGTCACCTCGGTGAGAAATGCGGAGTCAACATCCGCATATACACGCGCATCGTTGACGCGATGGAGGAAAACCGCATTATCCAGAACGCAACCAACAAGAACAGGCTCAGCCGCGCGAACACCAACGACACCAAGCAGATGATCACCGCCGAAGGCAACCTGCAGGATGTATTCGAGATGGTAAATGCCATGAGAAAAAGGCGTGAGCCGCTCATCCACTGCGCTGTGTTCATTGAGCTGTGCGCCCCGACTATGCAGGAGCTTGAGCGTCTGCAATCCGAGGTAATATCTGAGCTGCTGAGATCAAAGTTGAATGTTGACCGTTTGAGATTGCGCCAGCAGAAAGGTTATCTCTCCACCTGCCCGCAGGGGCATAACATTTTCGGCGCACAGTTCGAACGTGTGCTCCCGGCATCGAGCGTGGCCAACTTATACATATATAATTATTCCGGTAAGACTGACGCCCACGGCTTCTACATAGGCAAAGACAGATACGGCAGCAACATCCTCACGGACTTTGACCAGCGCGACGAGGACAAGACCTCGGCGAATGTTCTCATCCTCGGCAACTCCGGCCAGGGCAAGTCCTATCTTATGAAGCTCCTCATGGTCAACTGCCGTGAGGCTGGGAAAAACATTATCTCGCTGGACGTTGAACATGAACAGGGCGAGCTCTGCGCCGCGCTTGACGGCTGCTTCATTGACCTTATGGGCGGGCAGTACATCATCAACGTACTTGAGCCGAAGTGCTGGAGCACCGGCGAGGATGAAGACGATCCGTCGACACCGGAGACATTCAAAAAGAAAACCGTGCTCTCTCAGCACCTCTCGTTTCTGCGAGATTTCTTCCGCGCGTATAAGGACTTCACCGATCCGCAGATAGACACTATAGAGATACTGCTCTCGAAGCTGTATTCCAGGTTTCATATTTCAGACTATACGAATTTCTCGCAGCTCAAGCCGGAGAATTATCCTGTGCTCTCTGACCTCTATGATCTTATTGAAGAGGAGTACAAAAACTACGATGCGGCGGCGCACAATCTCTATACTCCACAGCTCCTGCAGGAGGTGCTGCTTGGACTGAACTCTATATGCAAAGGTGCTGACTCGCAGTTCTTCAACGGGCACACGAACATAACCTCTTCGCGTTTCCTTGTGTTCGGGGTAAAGAGTTTGCTCATGGCAGGCCGAAATATTCAGAACGCAATGCTCTTCAACATTCTCAGTTATATGTCCGACAAGCTTCTGACCGAGGGCAACACCGTCGCCACGCTCGACGAGCTGTACATTTGGCTCAGCAACCCCACAGCGATAGAGTACATCCGCAACTGCCTCAAGCGCGTGCGTAAGAAGGAGTCCGCTATGATTCTCGCCTCGCAGAACCTTGATGACTTCGACCAGCCGAACGTGCGCGAGATGACGAAGCCGCTGTTCTCCATTCCGCCGCACCAGTTCCTTTTCAATGCAGGGTCAATAGATAAGCGCTCGTATATGGATATGCTGCAGCTCGAAGAATCCGAGTATGACCTCATCCGCTATCCCCAGCGCGGGGTATGCCTATACAAGTGCGGCAATGAGCGGTATCTGCTTGAAGTCCATGCCCCGCCGCACAAGGAAGCGCTGTTCGGCATGGCGGGTGGACGATGATGAATACCGTACTTGCAAAGCTGGCGCTCGCTGTTGGCGGCAGCGACAAGGGCAGGAAAACGATAGCGTGGATACTCGCGGCAGTGCTCTCTCCGCTCATTCTCATAACCGCGGTGCTCTGCTCCCTCGCAAGCGGCGGCGCAGAACACAACAACACGACTGTGAAAGCGTGCTTCTACGGGCCGAACTACACGGAGAAAGTACCGTCAGAGTTTCGCTCCCATGTCTCAGAAATGCGGGAAGCTTTTTCTCTTCTGGATTCGGCGATAGCCGCGTCGAATTCAAGCGAGGACAGCACAGGAAGCCTTGACCCGACTATGGTCAAGGCCGTTTTCTTTGCCCTGTGCTTCGGAGAAGATGCACCGACAACAAGAGCAGCCGGTCGGTTTGTTGACTGCTTCTATTCCGAGCAGGAGCTGACACGCGAGGTCGAGAGCGAAGATGAGAACGGTGAGATTGTCACAGCGACAGAGACGTACAACGCGATCACTCCGCTGTCGTTAAGCGACGCTTATATAAATCTCTCCGCCGAGCTCGGCAGAGAGATAACCGATGAGGATAAGGATAACATCAAGCATATCTATACCATGATAGCAGGACCGATGGGCGTTGAGAATTACACCGGCGCATATGAAGTAGGCGGGCAAAGGAGCGTGGAGATTGACCTCAGTACATTCTCCGATCCGTCAACGAAGAACGCTCACGACCTTGCGGCTTACGCTATAAATGCATGGCAATCAAGCTGGGGTTATGTCTGGGGAACTTACGGTCAGATCATGACAGAGGAGCTGTTTGCGTCGAAGCTCCAGCAGTACCCGGAGGGAGTCGGCAACTATGCGGACTTCATCCGCGCCAACTGGGTCGGAGGCAGGACTGCCGACTGTGTCGGACTCATCAAGGGCTACGGCTGGCTCGACTCGGAGACGCTGGAACTGCGCTACGGTACAAACGGTATGCCGGATTTCGGTGCAAACCAGATGTACTACAACGCCGCGGTATCCGGTAGCATTGATACCATACCCGATACTCCCGGACTTGCGGTCTGGCACGACGGGCACATAGGCGTGTATATAGGCAATGGTGAAGTGATAGAGGCGATGGGCACGAAGTACGGCGTGGTAAAAACGCAGCTCGAAGGCCGCGGCTGGACGCACTGGCTTCAGGTACCGTATATTTCTTACGACTAAGAAAACACGCCCGGCATAATGCCGAGCGTGTAGATTCACAGCCGTTCGTAGTGCGACCACATACTGAGTATCTTTATTGTCTGTGCCTCTTCAACGACTTCGTACACCAAGCGGTGCTGTGCATTGATCCTGCGGGAGTACAGACCCGAAAGGTCGCCGACGAGCTTTTCGTATGATGGCGGGTTCTGAAATGGATTGACTCTGATGATCTCAATCAGCGCCTTCACCTTGCCGTCAAGGTGCGCCGCCTTGAGCTTCGGCACATCCTTTGCTGCTGCCTTCGTGTAAACTATTTTGTACATCACCAGTCTATCTCGCCCTCCGGAACGCACTCGGAGAGCGGCGTAGCCATTCCGTCAAGCAGCTTGCTTTTCATCTTAGGATCGGACATAAGGTTCAGCGTCTCTATCATGCCACGATAGTCTTCCTCACTGAGAACGACAGCGTTGCCGGCCTTGGTGCTGATGTTGAGAGGCTCATTGTACTTGATGGTCTGCTCAAGCATAGAGAAAACATTCTTGCGAAAGCTCGTAATATTGGTGTTAAGCAAAGTGATCACCTCCGTATATGTACATTATAGCGTACATATTAACTCGCGTCAACAGAAAAATGATTTGTATTATTCTATGCAGAAATAATTTGAAACAATAAGGGGGAACACAATGAAACAAATAAACATATCCGTCAGCTTCGATGATGAGAAGCTGCGGGCACTGAACAAGTATCTCAAGAAGAAGGAACTGACGGCTGAGGATGAGCTCGCGGCGGCTTTGCTGCACCTTTACGAAAAGCATGTCCCGGCCGCTGTGCGTGAGTACATTGACGAGGACGATGTAGTTGTTCCGGCAAAGCCGAAGCGCACAGCAAAGCCGCCTGCGCCGAAGAAAGTTGAAGAGCCGGTGGAAATTTCACCTGCAGTTAACACTGCGCCAGTCACTACAGATGCAGGTGAAGAGTCATTAGCATCGAAATATTTTGGGACGACCTGACCGAGCAGAAGCAGCGCGAGATCATGTCTGCCCTTGGCGACAACGGCAACTATGACGTGATTCCAATTGTAGTTATTGAAACGGAGCAACTCCACAGCTTGGCTGAGGACGATTTCGATTTCGTCGATGAGATTTTGGAATGCGATGACGAATTGAATTTCTACATGGAGATGCACTGTGACGCCAGAAGTGTTTTTGGTTCACTTGGTGGGATCGCTCCGGAAGATTATCTCAACGTCTACGCAAACTACAATGTTACAACGCGGCAGGTCGACGACACCCTTGACATTATGATCTGCCGCAGTGTCGGCTCTAACGAGGCGGCAGTGTACAAATTATCTGAGGTTGAGAAAGAGATAGTTCTTGAGAAGATGGACGAATACTGCCAAGAGCGTGAAGGCATGACACTCGACGAGTATTGCGAGAAGATACAGACGGAGCTGCAGACCGAATGTCTCATGCCGGAGCTGTAGCCCGTGTTTGCCCACGTGAGGCGCTGTGTGCGCTTTTGCGGAGGCAGGTAGGGCGTGGATACCCCGGCGAACGAACGCGCGGCGTTTGAGGGCGTTTTCGCGGCATTTTCGTCCGGGTGCGCCCGTTCGAAAATGGCACTATGATAAAGGGAGGTACACCCAAGGGCGCACCTCCCTCCCACAAAGCCCCGCAACGCGGGTCTTTTTCAGCTTTCGGGCAAGGTACACATTTTCAGTAAACTCAAAATTTTGGGTGAACGCAGAGCCGCGAAACGCCCTTATTTCAAGGGATTCGGCGGTTCTTCGCGTTTGAGGAGGAGATGATAGAAATAAGCACAGAAAATGTAAAACGCATAGCAGTCTGGCTCAAGCCGGAGCTGTTATCCCGTATGGATGGATGGCTCGAAACTGCCAATTGCAAAAACAGAAGTGAATTCATCACCAAGGCTCTCAGATTTTATATGGGCTACCTTGCAACAGACGACGTCAGTTCATACGTCTGTGAATCTGTATCACAAAACATTCGTGGGATACTGACAGAGAATACGAACAGGCTCTCAAAGCTCATGTTCAAGTGGAGCGTGGAACTGAACATGATGATGCACATAGTCGCTGCGCACTTCAAGGATGACGTCTCTGACCTTCGTGCTCTGCGTGGTTACTCAGCGGATGAAGTCAAGCGCACATACGGAAACATTTCTTTCGATACCGCGCTGGATATTCAGCGCGGCAACTCTGATAACTGATGGCCGGTGTATTTTTCTCCTCGCCGTATCTCAAAGGGGGAAAGCAGTCGGCAAAGCTTGCAAATCTCACAAAGTATATTTCTACTCGCGAGGGTGTCGAGCTGCTCAAGGATACCGACAGCAGCTTGCCCGCGACAAAACAGCAGCAGGATTTTATATCTCGGCTGCTCAAAATGTTTCCCGATACTCGTGGAATGCCGGAGTATGAAGATTACAAAGCAGAGCGCACGCAGAAGAATGCCGCGGAGTTCATTTCTCAGGTGCAGGAGAACTACGGGTACCTTCTGGATAAGCGTGAGAACTACGTTGACTACGTCGCGAACCGCCCCGGCGTGAAGAAACTCGGAGAGCACGGTCTGTGGAATGCAGGCGGTAAAGTGCCTGTGCTGCAAAACGCAATCGATGAGGTCGCTCATCATCAAGGCAATGTCTGGACGCCGGTCATTGCGATACAGCGTTCAGACGCGGAACGCCTCGGCTATGACTCTGCCGAGAGTTGGCGTTCACTCATCTGCTCTGAGCTGGATCGTATAGCTAAAGCGTATAAGATTCTGCCGTCACACTTAAAGTGGTACGCTGCATTCCACGAAAAGGAGCGCAGTGTACATGTGCATCTGGTCATATTCTCGGCTGACCCGAATGAAGGCTATCTAACCAAGCCCGCTATACTTGAGTTGCGGTCTGCGCTCACGCGGCAGATATTCAAGGATGACTTGAAGAATATCTACGTTCAGCAGACTGTGCACCGAGACCAGATTCAGGAGAATGTGCTGGAGGTCATGAATTCCCTAATTAAGCAAATGCAGAATGGTAATTTGAAAAATCCGAAACTCGAACTGCTCATCACTGAGCTTGCCGAGCGTCTGCAAAACTACTCCGGCAAAAAAGTATACGGTTATCTGCCACCGGCCACAA
>OIZL01000382.1_pt1 | contig 34129 bp, 31 predicted proteins | sample 1588541 | NCBI WGS metagenome assembly OIZL01 (sample SAMN03283285) | human gut metagenome | biome: human-associated habitat; material: feces | host: Homo sapiens | place: Peru | collected 2012 | reverse complement strand
GACCACGAAAGTCACGCCATTTGCAAATTTAACTGTCTTACGAACGCCCCACAAATTACGGGGGCTTTTTTTGACGCTTTGCTTAAATCGGCGCAAGCATGGTTTGCAGCGCTCGTATTTGTGCTATAATTATGCATTATCGAAGCTTGTTTATTAAAGGAGAAGGGCAATGCTCGGCACGATAGTCAACACGGCCGCCATAGTTTTAGGCTGCCTTATAGGGCTTATACTTAAAAAGGGCATACCGCAAAGGGCAACGGACGCCGTTATGAAGGGGATTGCGTTATGCGTTATTTACATAGGTATTTCCGGCATGCTGAAGGGCAGCAAAACGCTTGAAGCGATAATAGCTATGGCTGCCGGCGGCGCCGTGGGCACGCTTATCGACCTTAACGGCAAGTTTGAAAAGCTTGGCCAGATCATCGAAAAAACGCTTGTCAAGGGCAGCTCCGGAATAGCGGATGGCTTTGTTACGGCAAGCCTTATATTCTGCGTCGGGGCAACGTCCGTTGTCGGCAGCCTGCAAAGCGGCCTTTCAGCAGACCATTCCACGCTTTTCACAAAGTCGCTTATAGACGGAATATCCGCCATAGTGCTTACGGCAAGCCTTAGCATAGGCGTAGGGCTTTCCGCCGTCAGCGTATTTGTATATCAGGGTGTGCTCACGCTGCTTGCGGGGCTTCTTGCGCCAATGCTTACCGAAAGCGTTATAGCTGAAATGACGTGCGTTGGCAGCCTTTTGATATTTGCCCTCGGCCTGAACATGATAGGCATAACAAAGCTTAAAATAATGGATTGTGTTCCGGCGATATTCTTAGTTATCCCGCTTTGCTATATAATGTAACGCATATCAAAAAGGAGCCTGCCTGCAAGCTCCTTTTGTATACGCCGCTATGCTCTATATGCTTTTAAGCTCTATTCGCTTTAACGGAACGGTCTCGTCTATCGGCCCGCCGCCAAGGCAGGTCTCCCCATCATACAGCACGGCCCACTGGCCGGGCGTAACGGCACGCTGAGGCTCCATAAAGCTTATATCGCAGCCGTCGCCATGCAGCTTGACATGCACCGGCACATCCGTTTGCCTATAGCGGAATTTGGCCGTGCAGTCAAACTCGCTATCCTTGGCATGGCCCGATATAAGGTGCAGCTTATCCGCCCTGAGCCCAAGCGAGAAAAGCTCCTCATGCTCGCCCTGCTGAACTATCAGCAGGTTCCTTTGCATATCCTTTGCTATAACGAACCAGCTTTCGCCGCTGCCGTCGCTCCTGCCGCCTATGCCCAGCCCCCTGCGCTGGCCCAGGGTATAATACATCAGCCCGTCGTGCCTGCCGACGATCCTTCCGTCAAGCGTTACCATATCCCCGGGCTGGGCCGGCAAAAACTCCATAAGGAATTTTTTGAAGTTCCTTTCGCCAATAAAGCATATGCCGGTCGAATCCTTTTTCCTTGCGTTGGGAAGCCCCGCTTCCTCGGCTATTTTTCTAAGCTCAGGCTTGGTTATGCCGCCTATGGGGAACATCGCTTTTGACAGCTGCGCCTGCGTCAGTCCGGCAAGAAAATAGCTTTGGTCCTTGTTAAGGTCCTTTGCCCTCAACAGCGTGACAAGCCCGTCCTCATCCTTGCCCAGTCTTGCATAATGACCCGTTGCTATCCTTTCTGCCCCCGCGGCCATTGCAAGATCCAAAAAAGCCTTGAACTTTATCTCGCAGTTGCAAAGCACGTCGGGATTGGGCGTGCGTCCCCGCGCATACTCGGATATAAAGTATGAAAACACCCTGTCCTTATATTCTTTTGAAAAGTTGACGCCATAGCAGGCTATGCCCACCTTGCGGCTCACGGCCATAGCGTCCTCATAATCGGCTGCCGCGGTGCATACGCCCTCGTCGTCGGCCTCCTCCCAGTTTTTCATAAATACGCCGGTCACGTCATAGCCCTGCTCCTTTAGCAGCAGCGCCGCAACGGAGGAATCCACTCCTCCGGACATGCCAATTATAACCCTCTGCTTGTCCATTTCAGTTACTTCCTATCAGTCCAGGGCTGCGCAAAAGCGGATTGCCAAGATATATCCTGTTTATCATGCCAAGCTTTTGCCTCTGCTCGCTCATCCATACGCGGCGCACATACGGAAGCTCCGTAAGAGTGTTTATTATGCTGTATATCATCAGCAGCTCCTCCCTGTCCCCCGCGGCGGAAGCATCGCCGCCAAGCGCATAGCGCAGCTTTTTTGTAAAGCCTTCCTTCCAATCTATAACGGCTGTTGAATCAACAAGGTATATGCGGTTTATATCATCGGCGGTCAGGCCCGCTATGTCCGTGCCTGATTCGTTATTGCCCTCAAGCAGCGCCCTTAGCCTTACGGCAAGGTCATATTGCTCGCTTGAATACACTATTTTGCTGCCTTTTTTAAGCATAAGCCCATTCTCGTCCGGATAATCCACGCTTATGCTCGTGCCGAGCATATCGGTATATGTGTCCCTTGAAAGATAATCCATATTCGGATAAAGCTGCTGCTTCGTGCCGTCGTCATTCAATATATAAAGCTTTATGCCGCTTATTCCAGGAAGATAGCCGGTAAGCGTCATAGTTAGCGCGGCGCACATTATCCTCTGGTCGTACTCCATGGCCGGAGGCGTTATGGTAAGCTCGATTATCTTTGGCGCGTAAAGCGGCAGCGAGCTTGAGCTTGAATCAGGGTCGCTGCTTTCGCCAAAAACGCTTATTCTAGGCTCCTCACAAAGCATGAAGTCCGCCGGAAGCACAGGCTCGAGCGCATGCTCGCTCGAAACGCCGCCGGCAAGCTTGGCGGTAAGCACCTCAACAAGCTCCATTACAGATGCATCTGCGGAAACCGTTATGTCTGCACTTTGCGCCGCAATAAGCGTCTTTTCAACGTTTGTAAAGTAAAGCGTTACGCTTTGGCTTATGTATTTGCCCGCTTCGCCGCTGCCCATGCGCTTGCCGTAGGCTTCCTCCATAGCGCTGATATATGCATCCACGCTTTCGCCGGAATACCTTGCCTCGCCTATGGGCCTGTTGTTGTAGCCCTGCTCCTTGCCGTTATAAAAAACGTTCACGGCCCTTGCGCCTATTGTGTCGCCAAGCGTTGCGGCAATGGCAAGCCTTGCTATCAGCCAGTCATTCTCGCTTGAAGGGAAGCCGCCGCTTAGATATACGTTGCATATACCCATCGTTTCCTCCACCTTGTCAAGCTTTAATCTGCTCGGCACTGACCTTCTTGAGGTGGGGCTGTTCGGCCCCGTCATAAGCGCCTTTATCGTGCTGAAGGCCATACCCTCGCCCTCTTCGCAAAGCACTGTTCTTTCCTCAGGGGCAAGCTTCAAGCCATCCTCCGATATATAATAGAGCTTAGCGTCAAACCGGCCCTGAGCCCCGGCGTCCTCGCTTGGCGCAGGGGGCTTGTCATAGCTTACAGGCAGCTCCGGCGTATAGCTGTCCTCCGTCATACAGCCGCCAAAAAATGCCGCCGTAAGCGCAAGAGCCAGTATGAGCGAAACCGTTTTTGCTGCTTTTACTCTTCTGCTCATTCGCCATTACCTCCAAGCGCGGAAAGCAAGGATGTATAGCCTACCTTGTATATGCTGCCTTCCGGCTTCAATGAAAGCGCATGCCTTTGCCCGCGCTGGCCCGCGGCAGCGTCGGCCTTTGTTATCTCGGCAGTTACTATTATAGCGCCGCTCTCCTCGCCTGCGCGTTCCCCCTTTATGCTATAGCTTCTTATCCTGTCAAGAGCGGCCGCCTCCGTCTCAAAACTTGCATAATCCGGCTTCTGCGCGCCGCCCTGCTCAAGCTCCGCAATCAGCGGATACGCCTTATCATACTCGCCCCTTTGCATATGCCCGAGCACGCAGTCCGCTATGGCGGTAGGCGTTATCACGCAATCGCCAACAAACTCCATAGGCTCGAGCAGGTCGTGGCTTGAGCCGCCGTAGCCCTCAAGCCCAAGCTCTGTGCGCGATACCCTTGCCGCCGTGCCTTCAAGCTCAAAAAGCAGCTGCACCTTAACGTCCGGATTATTGGCTGTTATTGTATTCACTATCGATTCAACGGCGAGCCTGCGGCTCAGGTACAGCTCCTTTTTTGCCGCCTGCACGCGCATCTCATACTCGTTTTTTGTTATCATGCTGTTTTCCATAAGCCTTGACACGTCGCTTACGGCCTTGTCCATAACGGAGGTGTCAAAGAAGCTCTCCGACAACGTAACGTACATTATCGCCCCTTCGAGCATAACGTCTATTATCTCCGTATTCTTGGGCACAACGGCCGATATGTTGCCGCTCAGCGGCGGCGTGCCTTCTATCAAAGAGCGTATCATGGCCTTTTCTTCCCTTTCGCCGGCGTATACCGTCACGCTCGCGCTCACGCCGACAAGGTATTCCTCATCTGTAAGCCTATAATAAAGCTTGGCCTGCACCTCCTTGGCCACGCCTGCTTCAGGATCTATCTCCGGCAGGTCCTCATGCACACTGTCCTCCTTTATAATGCTCCTTGAGCAGCCGCAAAGCATGAGCAGCGCGAGCAACGCCGCCATAATAACCATATAGCGCCAACCTTTCATGCTTTACTCCTCCCCCATAGGCAGCGGCAGATGCACCGTGAACACGGAGCCCTTGTTAGGCTCGCTTTCAACGGATATAAAGCCGCCGTGCAGCGTGATTATCCTTTCAACTATGGCAAGGCCCAGGCCCGTGCCGCCCGTACCCCTTGACCTGGCCTTGTCCACGCGATAGAACCTTTCAAACAGGTGCGGTATTGCATCCTCCGGTATGCCTATGCCGGTATCCTTTACTATTACAAGCGCCTCGTCCGCCGTATGCTTGACAAAGACCTCTATCTTTCCCGCGTCAGTGTACTTTATCGCGTTTTCAATAAGGTTAACTACCGCCTGCTCAAGCTTTGTCTGCTCGCCCAATACAATGGTGTCTGTTCCGTTGCAGTTCAATGCTATTCCCTTGGCCTCGGCCATGGGGCGCAATCTTGCAGCCACCCTGTCAACAAGCTCGTTAAGCTTTATAGGCTCCCTGTGTATAGTAGGCTCTGCTTCATCAAACTGGACGAGCCTCAAAAGATCCGTTATCACGTTGGACATTCTGTCCACCTCATGATTCACATCCTCAAAAAACTCCCGCATCTCAGCCGGGTCCGGGTTCTCTTCATAGAGTATCGATTCGCTTAAAAGCTTCATCGTCGCAAGGGGAGTCTTAAGCTCGTGCGATGCGTCAGAGACAAATTCGTCCCTGACCCTGTCGTGCGCCTCAATCTGCTCGCTCATTCTGTTGAACGCCCTGCCAAGCTCCGCCACCTCGTCGCGTCCCCTTACCTTTACCCTGACGCCTGAGCCCTGGCGGCCCATCTTTCTTATCGCGTTGGTAAGCTCGACTATGGGCCTCGTTACAAAGCCCGAAAGTATAAAGCTCAACGCGGCCATCACAGCGGCGACTATTACGAACGCTACGGCTATGCTGGCCACCATGTCCGTAACGCTGTCCTCAACGTCCTGAAGCATGGCGCTGAACAGCACCGCGCCAAGGTACACGCCGCCCTGCGTTATGGGCGCGGTATAGTACACGGCCCATACGGCGTCGTCCATAAGCTTCAATGTATTTTTATCCTTAGTCCTTGCTATCCTATGGAAGCCGAAGGCGGATTCCTTGCCGCCTATAAGCACGTCCCTTACCTCCCTGTAAGGCAGCCTGAAGCCCGTCTGATAAGATGCGGAATCCACCTGAACCACAGCGTCCGTATCCAGTATGAGCACCCTGCCGCCAAGCTCCTGCGCCCTGCTGAGCGCAAGAGAATACAGGGTATCTGCATCCGATGAAAAGCTTTGGCTAAGCTCCAGCGCAAGGCGCGTGGTAGCCTCCTGCTGCTGCTTCGTCCTTTGGTTAACAAGCGACGATTCCACCAGTATAGCTACAGTAAAGCTTATTGACATCAGCGCCAATAGCGTTACCACAAGATATATGGCCACCATTCTTACGCGAATGGAGCCGAAGAACTTTTTGCGTTCACTGTGCAAAGTAATAGCCTACACCCCACTTGGTAAGTATATATTCCGGATTTGCCGGATCCCTTTCTATCTTCTCCCTCAGCCGCCTTATATGCACGTCCACCGTGCGGAAATCGCCTATGTAATCCTGGCCCCATATCGTCTCAAGCAGCTCGTCGCGGCTATAGACCTTGCCCGGGTTTTTCATAAACAGCTGCAAAAGATCAAATTCCTTCATCGTAAGGCTGACGGGGTTGCCGTCGAGCGTGGCGCTGCGGTTGCCTATGTTTATGCTCAAGCCGTTTGCGCTAAGCTCCATCTTCGGCGCCTCGCGGTTTACGCCTACGCGCCTGAATATGCTCTTTATCCTCGCCTTTACCTCAAGTATGTTAAAGGGCTTTGTCATATAATCGTCCGCGCCATACTCAAGCCCGAGTATCTTATCCATATCCTCGCCCTTTGCTGTGAGCATGATTATTGGTATGTCGCTTGTTTCGCGCACTATCTGGCAAACCTCTATGCCCGAAAGCTTGGGCAGCATAACGTCGAGCAGCACAAGGTCGTAATGCCCTGCGTTCAGCTTTTTCAATGCCTCCTCGCCGTCCGCAGCGGAATCCGTTTCATAGCCGTCCTGCTCAAGCGTGCGCTTGAGTCCCTTTATCATCAGCGGCTCGTCGTCTACAAGTAAAATGCGTTTTGCCATAATGGTCCTTTCCTTTCGCTGCATATATTGGCTGTTATACCTTCCCATTGATATTATAGCATAAAATACACATTCGTTAAGAGGCAGAATATGAACAATCGCGCAGAATATTAGTGTTTTATGAACATTTTCCGCCCGCGTTTGGCATATTAAAAAGATTCGTACATGATATCAGTATAATAACGCATCACGGAAGGAGCTTCTGTCATGAGGTCAAGCAAAATGATAGCATGCTTATCGCCGTTACTGACGACGGCAAGTACACCTTTATATCAATATACTCAGCGACACAAAGCTCAGCTTTGACGCGGGAGAATCTTCCGAACAGGACTCAACACGCTTTTTCACCATACAGGACGAATGTATATTTGAAATGTAACAGCCCTCAATACCCCCGCCCAGGCATGAGCGGGGCTTTTGCTTGCCCTGCTGTGCTTATGCGTAAGGCAGCCTCATAAATAATATGAACAATCCTTGTATTATAAATTATTTGCGGCTTTGCTATGTACAAAAGCGCGCAAATTTTGTTATAATAGCTGGTGAATCACATATAATGCCTGCTATGGGGCTGCCTGCCCCAGTCGTTAAAGGCGGCTTTTTGGAAAGGATCAACCGGTTTTGAAAAGGTTCGTAGCATTTACGCTTGTTTTTTTGATGGTGCTTCTGGCTCTGCCCGTCTGCTCGAGTGCGGACGGATTTGACCTTGAATCCGTATCAACTCCCTATATATGCCTTATGGATTCCGCCACGGGCACGATTTTATACGAAAAGAACAGCCGTGACAAGGCTTATCCCGCAAGCACCACAAAGATAATGACGTGCATATTGGCGCTTGAGCTGACGGACGACGTAAACGAGATAATAAGCACTGGAAGCGATGTTGAGACCCGCGGCTCCACATGCCGTTTTTCCCGCAACGAAAAGCTGCCGCTCATAGACGCGCTTTACGGCATGATGCTCTTTTCCGGTAACGACGCCGCAAAGGCCATAGCGCTGCACTTTGGCGGCAGCGAAGCCGGCTTTGCGGAGCTTATGAACAAAAAGGCGGCTGAGCTTGGCATGACCGGAACCCACTTTGTAAAGCCGAACGGCCTGCACAAGGACGAGCATTATTCCACGGCATACGACATGGCCATACTTACAAGATACGCCATGAAGAACGAGACGTTCCGCAAGATAGTCTCAGCCCCGACATATGACGCCGCGCCTACCAACAAGGATTCGGACGGCTATCAGTGGTACAACTCCAACCGCCTGCTCTACACCAAGGAGGGCGAAACGGACTATAAATACAATTACGCAACCGGCGTTAAAACGGGCGACACCGCGCAGGCCGGCCGCTGCCTTGTGGCCTCCGCCAAGAAGGGGGATATTGAGCTTATACTCGTTCTTCTGGGCGACTATGAATACAAAGTCAAGGGCGAGTACCGCTTTGAAAACGCGGCAAAATTCTTTGATTGGGGCTTTGATAATTTCGTATCCGTAAACGCAAGCGAGCTTGGGCTTGAACCCACGCTGCAGCTTCCCGTTTCAAATGCCAGCCTTGAGGACGCCGAGGGCGGGCTTTTGACCGTCAACATAGATTTTTCCGGCGTAAAGCTGACCGGCCTTAAGGAAACCGTGAACGCCATACGCTCTAACCCTGAGCAGCTCACTACCAACTATGTAACGTCAAGGAAGCTTGAAGCGCCCATTTCCGCAGGCGAGGAGCTTGGCGCGATAACATATCAATACAATGGGGCGACCGTGTTTACGGCTCCGCTTATCGCATCGCGCGATGTGGCGGAAGCCGCAACCATACTTGACAACACAGCCTCGCCCAACTCAAGCCCGCTCATAGTCTCGGCAGGCGAACCGGAAGAAGATGGCGGCAGCGGCTGGCTTTTCTGGGTGCTGCTTATAGCTTTGCTTATAGTGATAGTGATATTTGCGAAAATAGTATCCGCAAGAAGGCGCAGAAGAAGGGCGAAAAAGCGCAGGGCATACCGGAGCAAATATCCGACAAGGCGCCAGTAAAAATCAATTATAAACGGGCAGGAGGTTTTCCTGCCCGCAGCTGTATAAGGAGGCAACATGGATATACGCAAGCCTACGATAGATGATTTTGACGCGGTATGCGCGCTCATTGCGCAGGTGCATGAGCTGCATCATAACGCAAGGTCTGACGTTTATGCTGAAAACGCTCACTTTTCATACGAATACTATGTCTCGCTGCTGACAAACAAAGCCGGTTTTCCGCTTGCCGCATATGATGGCGACAAGCTCATAGCCTTCGCATCGGCCTTTATCAAGCCGCCAAACCCAAACCCCGCCATGTTGCCGCACCGTATAGCCTATATAGACAATATATGTGTGGACAAGGCATATCGCGGCAGGGGCGCAGGCAGACTTTTATATGATGAAACCGTGCGCATGGCTAAGGAGCGCGGCGCGGATACGCTGATGCTTACCGTATGGTCGTTCAACACTGACGCGATAGAGTTCTATAAGCATCTTGGCATGAAGGAGCGCAACATAAATATGGAGGCCGGCATATAAAGCTCAGCTTATGTTGAATATGTTAAAAGGCGGCCGTGCCGCCGCCCTTCAGGATTGCCTTATTTGCTGTATATAAGCTTAAAATCCTCGAATACAACAGGCATATCGTATGTGAATTCATAACCGAGCTGCTTAGCGCTCTCGCGGAAAAAATGCTCGTGGTTCATTTGCCATGTTTCAAGGCACTCATCCTCGCCTTCGCGCTTCACTATGTCAAACGTCATCTCGTTATAAGGTATTATGCTGACCGCCGTAGTTTCGATAACGCATCTTGGGTTGCCCGCAAAATCCGTCACTATTGAAAGCCCTCCGGCCTTCGGCAGCTCCTCTCCCTCTATTTCATAATCCTTAAGGCTTGACGAGGTCGCCTGCTTTTTCCCCTGCAAAACAAGCTCAAGCAGGCCGTTTGCGGCTTTTTCTGTTATGTCAAAACAAAATGCGTCAGTATACTTCGTATCCGGACTTCTGCCGGTGTCTTTAAGGAACTCGCTCCAGAATTCGTCTATCGTCATATTGTACCTCCCCTGTTATGCTTGCTGCAAAAACAGCTTTGCCTTATCCTCGCTAAGCCTGTCTATTTTGTTTATGTATACCGATATCTCCTTGGGCGCCGGCACACGCTCCACCCTTCTTGCGGCATCATACACGCATTTTGTCATAGCCCCTGCGCCGTGCGACATTATGGCCGTTGTATCCTCCATCATGTCTATATTGTATATGCACTCGCAGTTCTCCTTTGCATAGCCTACGTTTTCAAGGTTGCCGCTCATATATTTCTGTCTGTACATATAATATGGCCGCATGTTCATGGCCTTTGCAGCTTCCGCGCCCATGGCTACCATCCTTTCGACCTCCTCAGCCGTTGTCATGGGGTACCTTTCACCCTCCGTAACCAGCCTGCTGGAGCGCTTGAGCGCAAGGGTATGCACGGTAAGGTTTTCCGGAGAAAGCTTCACTATCTCGTTTAGCGTATGCTCCATATCGGCTGCATGCTCGCCGGGCAATCCGGCTATAACATCCATATTTATTCTGTCAAAGCCCATATCGCGCGCCATGCCAAACGCCGCTATTATATCCTGCGGGGTGTGGCTCCTGCCGATAAGCTCAAGCGTAGCCATATTCATGGTTTGCGGATTTACCGAAAGCCTGTTTACGCCCCTTCTTTTAAGCACCTCAAGCTTGGCTTTGGTTATGGTGTCCGGCCTTCCGGCCTCAACTGTAAACTCGCCAGAAAAGCCGCTGTACGCTTCAAGCGCATGGCATATTAGCGAGTCAAGCTCATCCGCAGTTAGCACCGTGGGCGTACCGCCGCCTATATATAAAGCCCTTATCCTTCTGTTCGCCTTTTTAAGTATTGCAGAGCCTGCTGTTATGTCCCTTTTAAGCGCCGCAAGATAGGCGGCCATATCGGTCTTTTTTGTCCTGACCTGGGAAGCAAAGCTGCAATAAAGGCACCTTGACGCGCAAAAGGGTATACCTATATATACGTCGGCATCAAGCTCTGTCTGCGTATCCAGTATTGGCTGCTGCACGGAGTTTATCTCCATAGCGAGCCTGAGCTTTTCTTCCGATACGTCAAAATCCTGCCGCATCATGCGAAGCGCTTCCTCTTCGCCATGCCGTATATAAAGCTCCCTAAGCAAGCGCGTAGGCCTTATTCCCGTAAGCGAGCCCCAGGGCGGCATGAATCCGTATACCTTTGCCATAGCCCTGAACACGGCTATCTTTACGGCTCTTTTTTCCCTGCGCTTTACTTCAAGCATATCGGCATCGCCTGGAATATCGCATTGCCAAACGTACTCCGCTTTTCCCTTTGGTATGTTTATATTGGCATATGCGGTCCTTTTCAGGCCGTCGTCCTTGCCGTTTTGTATTGTGACGGCTATATCCGCGCAGGCTTCGCTCCCGCTTATGGTTATTTCTTCCTTTGCCAAAAATAGCCGAAGCTCGTCGGCTATATCTGCTGTATATTCGGCTTTGTTGCTGTAAAGCCTTATCATAGCTGTTTCCTGCTCCAGCGCCGCATGAACGGATTATGCTCCCTTTCAAATTGAAGCGTGCTTGCGCCCATATGGCCGGGATACACCTCATAATCGCCGTCAAGCGTGAACAGCGCCTTGCCTATGGAATCAAGCAGCTCTTTATGATCCCCGCCCGGGAAATCGCTCCTTCCTACGCTCAGGCGGAACAAACAATCCCCCGTGAATAGGGCCTTCCTGCCGTTATCCTCTATTGCATAAGATAACGAACCCTTCGTATGCCCGGGCGTGCTTATGACCTTTATATCAAAGCCTGACTCGTGCACGGTCTCGCCGCCCTTAAGCTTAACGTCGGCATGGCATGGCGGTATGGCTATATGCGCCATATCGCAAAGGTTCACCTTGGGGTCCCTTAAGCCAGGCTCGTCAATTTCATGTATATACACCCTAGCGTTATACTGCCTTTGAATATCGGCAACGCTTACTATATGGTCAAAATGGCCATGCGTAAGCAAAACGGCCGTAGGCTTAACATCAAGCTGATTAAGCTTTTTGTTGACAAGCTCCGTATCGGATGGGTCTATGACAATACATTCGCCCTTGTTTTTGCCGTAAACAATATATGTATTCACGCCAACGGGGCCTGTTATAAGCGATGCTATCTCCATCAGAATGTCCTTTCACTGTCAAGAAGTATGGTAACGGGGCCGTCGTTCACAAGCTCCACCTTCATCTCCGCACCGAATATGCCGGTTTCAACATGCACCTTTTCGCTCAGCTTCGCTATTGCGGCCTCGTAAAGCGGAATCGCCTTTTCCGGCCTGGCGGCCCTTATAAAGCTTGGCCTTTTGCCCTTTCTCGCGTCGCCATAAAGCGTAAACTGGCTTATCAGCAATATCGAGCCGCCCGCATCTATTATGGAGCGGTTCATCTTGCCCTCCTCATCTTCAAAAATCCTTAGGCCCATCAGCTTGTCGCAGATGTAGTCAAGGTCCTTCTGCTCGTCCTTTTCGTCTATGCCTATAAGCACCATGAAGCCTTTTTCTATTTTCCCGTTTACGTTGCCGTCTATGGTCACGCTTGCCCTGTCCACACGCTGAACAACTGCCCTCATGCTTATTCTCCTTAGTGTTAGTATTATGTTTAGGCGTTTATCCTGTACACATCGTTTACCGTGCGTATCTTGCGCATGCCCTTCATTATGCTGTCAAGCTGTGCGGCGCCGGACACGTTGAAGGTGAGCTGCACGGTAACTATATCCTCCGTCGTTTTTGCGTTCATGGCGAGTATGCTTATATTAAGGTTCATAAGCAGCTGCGATATCTCCATCAAAAGCCCGGGCCTTTCGCCGGCTATTATGTGTATGGTCACCGGATAGCTCGCCTTTTCCGTGCTTGCCCACTGTACTTCTATGAGCCTGTCCTTATCCAGCATAAGGTCGCTCATGTTCGGGCAATCCGCGCGGTGTATGGATACTCCCCTGCCCCTTGTTATGTAGCCCACTATGTTATCGCCTGGCAAGGGGCTGCAGCAATGTGCAAAACGCACCGCCATATTAGGCTCTCCCTTAACCACAACGCCCCTGCCCGATACCGCGTTCTGTACGCGCTGGTCTTCCTTCTGCTCAAGCTTTGCCGCAAGCTGGTTTGCCTTTTCCTCCTTGCGGTATTGCTCTATAAGCTTATGCAGCACCTGCCCCGTGGTTATGCCGCCATAGCCTATTGCGGCATATATATCCTCAATATCGCTCATGTTAAAGCGCTTAAGAAGATCCTCATAATAGCTTTTTTTAGTAAGCTCGCCAAGCTGCCTGCCCTGCCGCTTTGCAGCTTCGGCAAGCATTTCCTTGCCTCTTATTATGTTCTCTTCCCTGTTCGCTTTTTTAAACCACTGGCGTATCTTAGCCTTGGCCTGCTGCGTTTTTACGATTTTCAGCCAATCACGGCTCGGCGTGGCGTTTGGCGCGGTCACTATCTCGCAAACGTCGTTGTTTTTAAGCTTGTAGTCCAGCCTTACTATGGCCCCGTTCACCTTTGCATGCTGAACGTGGTTGCCTACGTTTGAGTGTATCCTGTACGCAAAGTCAAGCGGCGTAGAGCCGGTCACAAGGTCTATTATCTGCCCCCTTGGGGTAAGCACATATACATAATCGCTGAAAAAGTCCTTGCGTATGCTTTCAACAAATTCCTTTGTGGTGTCGGCATAGTTTTCAAGCTCAAGCGCTTCCCTCAGCCACGCAAGCTTGCTGTCCAGCTCGTCCTGATTCGCCCTGCCTTCCTTATACATCCAGTGCGCCGCTATGCCGTATTCGCTGGTGCGGTGCATCTCATATGTCCTTATCTGCACCTCAAACGGCATGCCGGTATCCGCAAACAGCGTTGTGTGCAAGGACCTGTACATATTGGTCTTTGGCATTGCTATATAGTCCTTGAACCTGCCCGGCACAGGCTTCCATATGGCGTGTATTATGCCAAGAGCGGCATAGCAATCGTTGATCGTATTGACTATTACCCTTACGGCGATAAGATCGTATATCTCGGCAAGGCTCCTGTTTTGCCTGAGGAACTTTTTATATATGCTGTAAAGATGCTTTGGCCTGCCGTTCACCTGAGCCTCTATCCCTGCGGCGGCAAGCTGCTCCTGTATGGTAGCAATGGCTTTGTTCAGCGTTATCATGCGCTCCCGCCTCTGCGGCTCTATCTGCCGCTCCAGCTGGGCGTATTCCTCCGGCATAAGATAGCGAAAGGCAAGATCCTCCATCTCGCACTTTATCGCGCCCATGCCGAAACGGCTGGCAAGCGGCGCGTAAACATCAAGCACCTCCCGCGCTTTGCGCTGCTGCTTTTCCGGCGTACAGTAATCAAGCGTGCGCATGTTGTGCAGCCTGTCCGTAAGCTTGATTATCACCACGCGCACATCCTTGGCTATGGCGAGGAACATCTTCCTCAGATTCTCCGCCTGAGCCTCCTCCTTGCTTATTATGTCGCTTTTTCCGGTTTTGGTAAGCTTTGTTACGCCGTCCACCATCTCTGCGATGTCCGGCCCGAAGTCGTGCGCAAGCCCTTCCACAGTGACTCCCGCGCAATCCTCAACAACATCGTGAAGAAGGCCGGCTATCACCGTGTTCGCGTCCATGCCCATATCAAAAAGCATCTTTGCAACGGCAAGCGGGTGTATAATGTACGGCTCGCCGGAATCGCGCTTTTGTCCGGAGTGCGCATCATATGCAAACTGCATGGCCTTTTTCAAAAGCGCCATTTCGTCCGCGTTGAATCTCGCCATGCAGGCGGCTTCAAGCTCCCGCATCAGCTGCTTGACCTCGCTGTCGCCAACAAAATGATGGTTTTTTGCGTTTTCGCTGTTGTCAACTATGCTTATACCGTCATCAGCTATGTCGTTATCCTTGTCAGCTCCGGCTTTGGCTATAGCATTGGCGGCCTTATCGCGGACTTCTATTTTTATGTCGGCATTGGCAGCGCCGCTGTTTCCGGCCAGGCATGTATCCTTATCGTGTATATCCATTCCGGCAAACCTCCTTTCTTTATATGTCTCTAACGCTGTTTCCTTATTCAGTATACTATGCTTGCGCTTACGTCGTAGCCTTCAAGCGCCTTTATTCCGTCAAGCTCGCTCCTAAGCTCTACTGCAAAACGAACAGCAACCACCTCGCCGCCCATCTGCTCAATAAGCTTTATCGCCGCAAGCGCCGTGCCGCCGGTGGCGAGCAGGTCGTCAACAACAACCGCCTTTTGGCCCGGCTTTATAGCGTCGGTATGTATCTCAAGCCTGTCGGTGCCATATTCAAGCGCATATTCATAGCTTACCGTCTCGCACGGCAGCTTGCCAGGCTTTCTTGCAGGCACGAAGCCGGCGCCCAGCGCAAACGCCAGCGCAGAACCCATTATGAAGCCGCGAGCCTCAGGCCCAACCACCACGTCAACATGCTTGTCCTTCAAGCCGTCCGCCATTTCCGCTATAAGCTGATGGAACGCCTTGGGGTCCTTAAAAAGCGTCGTTACATCGCGAAATAGTATTCCCGGCTTGGGAAAATCTGGTATTGTACGGATAGTGTCTTCAAGCTTCATGGTTTGCCTCCTTGTATAATTGCAAATACATATCGTTCATCTCCCTTAAGGAGCTAAGCGCAAAAAACGTGCGGCTTTCCTCAAGCCTGCGCTTCGGCGGATCCGCTACTACCCTGAGCCCGCCTTCCGCCTTTACAACAAAGCCAAGCTCAAAAAATATATCCGCAGCCAATGCGCAGAAGCATCTCGGCTGCTTTGATGCCGCAGCCAAAGCATCGCTGAGCGCGCTTATGTTATAAAACCTGCCTATCGTTCCCCTAAGCGCCTTATAAAACTCTATAAGCGATTCCCTGCTTGACGGCAGCCCCTCCATAAGCTTGTCAAACCTGTATAGCCCATCCGCATTCGGCCTTGCGGCAACCAGCTCGGCCGGCTTTGCCATAGCCTCTATCTCTCTCAATATGCCGGCGCTGGGCGCGGCGTCAAATATCAATATCCTTTTATAGCGGCTTATGTCAAGCTCCTTTATGCTCGGCGCAAGCACGGCGGCGTTGTATGCGCATATGCTCTGTGCGCAGGAAAAGAAGCTCACGTCCATTCTGTTCCAGGCCTTTTCTTTTATAAGCCAGGAGCAGAGCCGCTTCGCGCCCTCAGCGGTAAAGCAGAGCGCAAGCGTTCCCATGGCGCTTTTATCCAGCCACTTTGCAAGCGTTTGCTCAGCGTCCGCAAATATAAGCCCCTCAGCGGCACGGCTACTATTATACAGGACATTTTTGCATATTGCATCAACAAATTTACCCTTTTGCCGCTCTATCCACGCATCCACTTCAACAGGCTCGGCGCTGCGCAGGCTTTTGATGCTCAGCTGAAGCTCGCTCCTGCCCATAAAGCTGTTTATGTTGGGCGTATACGCAACGTCGCACCTGTCCATATCGAGTATATTCCTGAATTCGCCGCCGGCATTGAAGTATACCGAATTGACATACTGCTCGTCCCTTGTAACGTGGCAGCGCAAATGCTTGCCCTCGCCGCCCATTCTTTCAAGATTGGCGAGCCTTACGCCTTTGGTAAGTATTACCGGCTGAGGATTGCCCGCGCCAAACGGTTCAAGAAGGCTCAGCTCCTCGGCAAACGCCTTTGTTATGCCGCCAAGCTCCATATCAAAATCATACTCTGCCGATGGTATGAATACCTTCTCCGGCTCGTTTTGCCAAAGGTAGCTATCGAGCGCCTCCCTGAACTCATCAATATCAGAGGCGTTCATGGTAAGCCCCGCCGCATAAGCATGGCCGCCGAATCTTGAAAAAAACCTTCCGCATGAGCTTAATGCCGAATGTATATTCACCCCGCTTATGCTCCTGCATGAGCCTATCGCCGTATCCTTGCCGCTCAAAAGCACGGTAGGCCTATAGAACCTTTCCGCTATCCTTGCGGCAGCAATGCCTATCACGCCTGCGTTCCAGCTTTCGCCATGCAGCACGATGCAGCGCCGGTCCGTAAGGTCAACGTCCTTGAGCATATCGCATGCTGATGAGAATATGGCTCCCTCCTCCGCCTTCCTTTTCTGGTTCAGCTCGTCCAGCTTTTTTGCAAGGGATGCGGCCTTCTCGGCATCTGTCTCCATAAGCAGGCTCACGGCTATTCCGCCTTCCTCTATCCTGCTTGCCGCATTTAGCCTTGGCGCTATCCTGAAGCCGAAGCCGGCGGCGTCCATATCTGCAAGCTTGGTCTGCGATACGGCGCATATCGCCTTTATACCCTCCTGGCATCTGCCCTCGCGCACCGCCTTTACGGCAAGCGCGGCAAACACCCTGTTTTCGCCCGTAAGCGGCACAATGTCCGCAACAGTCGCTATCCCTGCAAACGGTATATACTTGATCGCTTTTTCCCTGCCTATAAGCGCCTCCGCAAGCTTTTGGGCAAGCCCCGCGCCGCATATATGCCGGTTTGGATATTCGTCGGCATTGTTGCACAGCACGAGCGCCTCGCACCTTGGCAGCGAATCGCCCGGTATATGGTGGTCCGTCACTATCACGCGCATGCCAAGCTCGTAGCAGCGCGCTATCTCTTCCGCCGATTTTATCCCGTTGTCTACCGTTATTATAAGGCCGGCGCCCATCTTCTTAAGCTGCTCCACGCTGCGCATGGTCATTCCGTAGCCGTCCTCATGCCTTGAAGGTATCATGCAGCCGGTGTCGGCCCCAAGCTCTTTAAGGCAGCCGAGCATTATAGCCGTGGCGCACACGCCGTCCGCATCATAGTCGCCGAATACCATTATCCTTTCTTTGTTCTCAACGGCGGCCATTATGCATGCAGCCGCCTTGTCCATATCCTTAAGCAAAAAGGGGTCCTCAAGGCCGGATACCGACGGGTGCAAAAACGCAAACGCTTCCTCCGCGTCCGTTATGCCGCGCGCTATCAAAAGCTCCGCCACCCTTGGGCTTGCGGAAAGCTCCTGAGCAAGCTCGCGTACCTGCTCCCTTTCGGCTGCGCCTGCCTTGCATATAAGCCGCAGCATAAGTTGGCCTCCTTTCTGCAAAATGCTGCTTTATGCGCTTTTCAGCCATATAAGCTTTCAAATTAACAACATATTATAGCACATGTATGGTCGTTTTGTCATTTTATTGCCCGGGTAATCATGGCGCTTATCATTCCGGAGAGCATACCTATAAGCGCGTCGCTGAGCATCGCCGCGTTGAGCGTAAAGCTTCCGCTTATTATCGCAAACACCGTATACGCGAGCCCCGCATATATAAGCCCCGCCATAGCGCCGTAAAGCCAAGCCTTCCTTTGGCAATGCCTTTGCACGGCAAAGCCCGCAAGCGCGGCGCTAAGCACCTTTATAACGGCGTTGGCAACGGGTATCGCCTCTATGCCTATAAGCTGCTTCCACATCACGGCAGCCAATATAAGTATAAGCACAAGGCTCGCCGCGCTACCTATGAACGCCGCCTTTATGAGCTGAAACAACATGGGCTTCTCCATAGCCTTTCCCTTTGCCACAACTGATACCTCCTTAAGATAATTAGGGCTTCCTTAGCCTTATTCACTTTTATGCTGCAATATGATAGGATAATATAAAGCAACAACATAAACTAAGGAGCGTATTATATGGATTTTCTTGAGCTGGCGGCAAAGCGCTATTCGGTTAGGAAGTTTACAGGCGAAAGGGTGAAGCAGGACGATATAGACAGGATACTTAAGGCCGGCTGGCTTGCGCCTACGGCATGCAACCTTCAGCCGCAGAGGATACTGGTCATAAACAGCGACGAGGCGCTTGAAAAGCTGAGAAGGTGTACTGTGTGCCACTTTAATGCGCCCACTGCAATGCTCATATGCAGCGACAGGGACGCCTGCTGGATAAGGAAGTACGACCAGAAGAAGAGCTACGATATAGACGCCGCCATCGTGACGACCCACATGATGCTTGAGGCTGAAAACATAGGCGTCGGCACAACATGGGTGATGCACTTTATTCCGGAAGCCGTAAAAAAGGAGTTTGACCTGCCGGACAGCTATGAGCCCACCGCAATGCTGATGATGGGCTATCCCGCGCCTGACGCCGAGCCTTATCCGGGCCATTTTGAGTTTAAGGACGAAAAGGAGCTTGTGTTTTACAATAAATATTGATAAGTATTGATGCAATAGGTTGAGCTTATAGCAGCGCCTACCCTGAACGGCCGGCGCTTCTCTATTAAGGCTTTCTTTTTCCCGCCATTATTCCATATTCGGTTGCCTGCTTTTCAGGGAAGCGCGAATAGTAGCTTATCCCCCTGGCGTTATATTCGTCACGGCGGCTATAATAGCGCATGCACCATATAAAGCTTGGCACGCCTACTATAAGCAGATACAGCGGCCCGAATATGAGCGATTGGAAGGTATGCCCGTATTCATGCGACGCTACGCTGTCAAGCCTTGCGCGTATGGCAGCATCTTCATAGCAGCACTTTTTGACGCCTATGAATATGAACATGCCAAGCGACACACAGCCAAGGTTTTTCATAAACCCCGGCACGGTATCAACATCGTATTCGGTTAAGCAGGCGCAGCGGTAAAACCTGTGCTTTTGCCTGCCGAGCAGCAGCATTACTATCAGCCCCGCAAGGCTCTGCACAAAGCCCCATGTGCATTGGATTAAGATGTACACCGCTCTTTTTAGCATATCCCGCCCTCATTCTGTTATATACCGCTGTACAAAGTATAGCACAACATGCACTCCGCAGCAACCCATGCCAGCGCGCATGCGCCCGCGGCGTCCATGTCAAAGCCAATATCCGCAGAAATTATGAGGCGGCCCGCCCGCCGGACCGCCTCATATCTATCAATGCTGCCGGGCCAACGCAGTATATATTTACTGCTTGGCAGCCTTCTGAGCCTTTATAGCCTCGATAAGCATCGGAGTGACCTTGAACAGGTCGCCGCAGATGCCATAGTCGGCAATTTCAAATATAGGTGCGGACTCGTTGGTGTTAACGGCGATTATGCACTCGGAATCCTGCATGCCGGCCTTATGCTGTATTGCGCCGGAGATGCCGAGGGCGATGTACACCTTGGGGTGTACGGTCTTGCCGGTCTGGCCGACCTGATGATCGGCAGAAAGCCAGCCGTTATCTATAACGGCACGGCTGCCTCCGACTACGCCGCCGAGGACTTCGGCAAGGTCTTCTGCAAGCTTTATGCCCTGCTCAACGTTCTTGCTTATGCCGCGGCCAACGGATACTATGAAGTCCGCGCCGACAAGGTCTACTATCTTCTTGGCAGCCTTTACGACCTCTACAACCTCGGTATGCATATCCTCGGCAGTCAGCTTGACGGTGGGACGCACTATCTCCACCGCGTCGGCCTTCTTCTGGTCGAACTCAGCCCTGCGCATAACGCCCGGGCGCACGGTCGCCATTGCGGGACGGAAGCGAGGGCATATAATGGTAGCCATAAGGTGGCCGCCGAACGCAGGACGGGTCATCTTGAGGTTACGGTCCTCCATATCGAACTTCATGTTGTCTATATCAAGCGTTGAGCTTGTGCGCAGGAAGTCAAGGTACTTGGGAACGTCTACATCAAGGTGCGTGCAGTCCGCGCAGAGGCCGGTGTGCAGCCTTGCGGCACAGCGGGGGCCAAGGTCGCGGCCTATGTTGCTTGCGCCGATGAGGAACACCTCAGGCTTAAGCTCCTCTATAGCGTCGCAGATTACCTTGGCATACGCATCGGTAGTATAGTATTTAAGAAGCGGGGATTCGCACAGGATGATCTTATCCGCGCCATAGCCCGCAAGCTCCTTAGAAAGGCCTTCCACGTTGTCGCCAAGCAGCAGACCGCAGAGCTTAACGCCCAGCTCGTCCGCAAGCTTGCGGCCCTCTGAGATAAGCTCAAAATCGGTGGGCATCAGTTTGCCTTCGCGCTGCTCGCAAAATACCCAAACGTCTTTGAAGGCTGCTAAATCCATGCTGTTGTAAGCCATGTTTGTTCTCCTTTCTCCCTTAGATTATGTGCTTGGCGGCAAGAATCTCCGCAAGCCCGTCGCAGGTAGCCTTATCGGCGCCCTCAAGCATCTGGCCTACACCCTTCGGCGGAGGAGTGAAGGACTTGAATATGTTGGTGGGCGAGCCCTTAAGGCCTATGGTGGTAAGGTCGATCAGGGGATCGTCCTTAAGGGTGTTGAAATCGAACACGGTGATGGGCTTGTTGAAGCTTTCAAACACGCCGCCCACGCTCATGTAACGGGGCTCGTTAAGCTCCTTGATGCAGGTGATGAGGCAGGGAGTCTTGACCTTTATGGTCATATAGCCATCCTCAAGTATGCGCTGTATGGTCAGCGTGTCGCCGGTCTTTTCGATCTTGGCGGCATAGGTGACCTGCGGCAGATGCAGCTTTTCAGCTATCTGCGGGCCTACCTGCGCGGTATCGCCATCTATAGCCTGGCGGCCGCACATCACTATGTCGTCCTTTTCAAGGCCTATGTGGTTGATGCCGGCGGCGATTATCTGGCTGGTAGCGTAGGTATCGCTGCCGCCGAACTCACGTCCGCTTATAAGCACGCCCTCGTCAGCGCCCATTGCGAGCAGCTCGCGCAGCATGCCCATCGCCGGAGGAGGACCCATTGAAACGACCACTACCTTGCAGCCGGTCTCATCCTTCAGCTTGAGGGCGGCCTCAACCGCGTTCATATCGTCCGGATTGGTTATGGTCTGCATGGAGGCACGGTTAAGCGTACCGTCCGGATTTACAGCCACCTTGCCGGAGGTATCAGGAACCTGTTTTACACAAACTATGATCTTCATGCTTGCCTCCTTACTTTACGCCTAAGTTGGCCGCGATGACCATGCGCTGGACTTCGCTGGTGCCTTCATAGATCTCGGTTATCTTAGCGTCGCGCATCATGCGCTCCACGGGATACTCACGGGTGTAGCCATAGCCGCCGTAGAGCTGAACGGCCCTGCGGGTAACATCGCTGGCAGCTTCCGCGGCGAACAGCTTGGCCATAGCGGCGTCCGCAGAGTAGCTTTCGCCCTTCTTGCCTGCAAGCTCAGCCTCAACATATGCCTGCTTCTTTACGGCCGCGGCGTACACAAGGTACTGCGCAGCCTTCATGCGGGTATGCATATCTGCAAGCTGGAACTGGGTGTTCTGCATCTGAGAAAGCCTCTTGCCGAACTGCTTACGCTCCTGGACATACTTGATGGTCTCCTCTACTGCGCCTTCGCCAATGCCCAGAGCCTGGCTTGCAATGCCGATACGGCCGCCGTCAAGCGTCTTCATAGCGATGGCAAAGCCCTTGCCCTCTTTGCCGAGCAGGTTTTCCTTAGGTACTATGCAGTTTTCCATTATAAGCTCGCAGGTGGCGCTGCCGCGGATACCCATCTTCTTCTCCTTTTTGCCTACTGAGAAGCCCGGGAAGTCCTTTTCCACTATAAAAGCGGAAATGCCCTTTGTTCCGGCGCTCTTATCGGTCATGGCGAATATGATGTATACGCTTGCATAGCCGGCGTTGGTTATGAATATCTTGGTGCCGTTAAGCACATAATGATCGCCCTCAAGCACGGCTGTGGTCTGCTGGCCTGCGGCATCCGTGCCGGCGCCCGGCTCGGTAAGGCCGAACGCGCCTATCTTCTCGCCGCTCAAAAGCGCGGGCAGGTACTTCATCTTCTGCTCCTCGGTACCGTTTTCATAGATAGGGGCGCAGCACAGCGAAGTATGCGCAGACACTATAACGCCGGTCGTACCGCAGCACTTGCTAAGCTCTTCCACCGCCATAACGTAAGCCAAAACGTCTCCGCCGGCTCCGCCGTACTTGGTGGGGAAGGGTATTCCCATAAAACCGTAGCGTGCAAGCTTTTTAACGGTTTCCATAGGGAAGCGTTCTTCCTCGTCTACCTCTTCCGCAAGGGGCTTAACTTCGTTTTCAGCGAACTTGCGGTACAAATCGCGAAGCATCAGATGCTCCTGTGACAGGTTGAAATCCATCTTTCCTCTCCTTCTTTTCAGTTTAAGTTTAATAGAAAGCTATTTTGTATAATCGTATATTCCGCGGCCGGTCTTGCGGCCCATGAGCCCTGCCCTTACAAGCTGCCTAAGCTTTGTATGCGCGCGGTACTTGCTGTCGCAGGTCTCGGTATAAAGCGTATCCATTATAAACAGGCAAACGTCCAGCCCTATCATATCCGCAAGCGCAAGCGGGCCCATAGGGTGGTTGCAGCCAAGCTTCATGGCGGTATCTATATCCTCCTTTGAGGCTATACCCTCCGCCCAAAGGCCAACTGCCTCGTTTATCATGGGTATAAGCAGCCTGTTTACAACGAAGCCGGGACACTCGTTCACCTCTACCGGCGTTTTGCCTGCGGCTTCGGCAAAAGCCCTCGCCTTGGCGTACACCTCGTCACTGGTAAACACGCCCCTTATAAGCTCCGTAAGCTTCATAACGGTTGCAGGGTTAAAGAAATGCATGCCCACCACCCTTTCAGGGTGCTTGGTGACGGAAGCGATATCGGTTATGGATATGGAGCTTGTATTGCTTGCAAGTATAGCGTCCTCGCGGCAAACGGAATCAAGCTGAAGGAAGATATGCTTCTTTATATCCGCCCTTTCAACGGCCGCCTCTATGACAAGATCGGCGTCCTTACAGTCGCCAAGCTCCGTTGTGAAGCTCATATTCGAAAGAATGGCATTTCTTTCCTCGCCGCTCAGCTTTCCCTTGGCCACGCGCCTGTCAAGACCTGCTTCAAGCCTTGCCCTGGCCTTTGATATTATCTCCTCGCTTATATCGCGCACAATAACGCTTGCGCCTACGCCCGCAAAAGCCGTAGCTATATCAAGGCCCATAGTTCCTGCGCCTATTACGGCAATACGTTCGTTCATTATCATTACTCTCCTTTGAATTCCGCCTTTGGCCGCTTTTCAAGGAACGCGGTCATGGCATTTCTCTGATCCTCTGTCTCAAAGCACTCGGCAAACACCTGCGCCTCATAGTCGAGGTCGTTTTCCAAAAAGCGGTCTACCCTGCGGCTCATGGCCACCTTGCAGTAATGCACCGCAAGGGGCGCGTTGCTCGCTATGGTCTGCGCCATTTCCATAGCGCCGTCCATCAATTCATCGTCCGGATATACCCTGTTTACAAGCCTCATTCTAAGTGCATCCTCTGCGCCGACAGGCTTGCCCGTAAGCGTCAAGGTCATGGCGTTTGATGTGCCTACTACCCTTGGCAGGCGCTGAGTGCCGCCGAAGCCCGGGGTTATGCCTATGCCGACCTCCGGCTGGCCAAACTTGGCCGAGCTTGAGCAAAGCCTTATATCGCAGCACAGCGCAAGCTCGAGCCCGCCGCCCAAAGCATAACCATGAACGGTGGCTATAACGGGTATATACAGATCGTCAATACGCTTGAAAGCGCGATGCCCCGCGTCCGCAAATGCCTTCGCCTCCTGACGGGTAAGGTTGACCATCTCCCCAATGTCCGCGCCCGCGCCAAAGGCCTTGCCCTCGCCGCTGACTATAAGCACCCTTATTTCCGGATCGCGCTCCACCTTTTCGGCCGCCATGTCTATCTCATTGAGCATGGCTGTGTTAAGTGCGTTCAGCGCCTTGGGTCGGTTCAGTTTAAGCAGTGCGATATGGCCGCGCTTTTCAAGCTTAACAAATTCCATGCTTATTTGCCCATTCCGCGCTTGACCATTTCGGTCACGGCAAAGCTCGCAACGTCATCGGCATACTTGCCCGCGCCAAAGCCCGCGTCGTAACCAAGCTCCTTGGCAAGCTCGTGGGTTATGCGGGGGCCGCCGCAGCAGACTACGAACCTGTCGCGCAGGCCTTCAGCCTCAAGCAGCTCTATAAGATTCGTAAGGTTCTGGATATGCACGTCCTTCTGTGTAACGGTCTGCGATACCAGCAGCACATCCGCCTTCAGCTCAAGCGCCTTCTTGATGAAGTCCTCGTTAGGCACCTGGGAGCCGAGGTTATATGCCTCTATCATATCATAGCGCTCAAGCCCGTAATGGCCGGCGAAGCCCTTACGGTTCATTATAGCGTCTATGCCAACGGTATGCGCATCGGTGCCGGTGGAGGCGCCGACCATGACCACCTTGCGGCCTATATGCTCGCGAATATACTCGTTGGTCTCCTCCATGCCCATAGTATCGGATTCCACGGTTATAACATGTATATCCTCATAGTTTACGGTGTGCACGCAGCTGCCGTAAACAACATAGAAGGTGAACTCCTTATCAAGCGGCATATGCCAGGCAACATTGGGCTCTTCAAGGCCCATCTTTTTGGCTATCTGCCTTGCGGCTTCTTCGCCGCGCTCGTCATCCTTTACGGGAAGGGTGAAGCTCGTCTGCACCTTTCCATCGTTCATCGTGTCGCCATACGGCTTAAGACGGGTAAGATCAAGCGTGGTATCGAAGTCTATTTTATGGGTGTTATACAGTCCGGAACTCATTCTGCTACCCTCCCTTTCATGACCTCAATAAAGGGATTGAAGTACTTATCATCCTTCACAACAACGCCTGCAAGGCCCTTGCCGCCGTCCTTGGGTCGTTTGACGTCGGCAAATATGCCCTTCTCTATCGTCGTGAACAGGCCAAGCTTTTCTATTTCAACAAGCAGGTCCGCCGCCTTTGTAAGCACCTCGTTTGCGCGGGTCTGTATTATGCCGCCCTCTTTATAGGTCAGCTCATCGCCAAGATCCTTCATGGTGCGGAATATGTACTGCGCATTCTCTATTGAAAGCGCGCGGTCGCTCATGAAGGGAGTATGTATAGCCTCGGTAAGCATGCCGAGAAGATGCAGCTTCTGGCCGGTAAGTATGGTCACCATGTTGAAAAGCGCATCCTGTATATGGCCGCGGAAAATGTTGCCGGTCATAAACTTGGTAGGCGGCATGTACTTCAAGGGCGCCTTGGGGAATATCTCGCGCGCCATCTGCGCCTGGGCCAGCTCGTAGAGGAAGGTATCCTCAACCGAAGGATCCATTTCAAACGCATGTCCAAGACCCATCTGCTCCTCCCTCATGCCTGCTTCCTTAGCGAAAGCTTCATTTATGAACTGGGAAGCAAGCACAGTATGCGCGGCGGCTATAGCATCGTCAGTGGTGAGATAGTTGTCCTCACCGGTGTTTATGATAACGCCGGCATAGCCGTTTATAACGCGGCTGAAGTACTGGTCAACTATTGTGCGCTGCATGTTGATATCGCGGAACAGTATGCCGTAAAGCGCGTCGTTAAGCATAACGTCAAGCCTTTCAAGCGCGCCCATTGCGGCTATTTCAGGCATGCACAAGCCTGAGCAGTAGTTGCACAGGCGGATATAACGGTGCTGTTCCTCGCCAACCTCGTCCAAAGCGGCGCGCATGAGGCGGAAGTTTTCCTGCGTGGCGTAGGTGCCGCCGAAGCCTTCGGTGGTGGCGCCATACGGGACGTAGTCCAACAGGCTTTGTCCGGTGGTACGGATAACGGCTATTATGTCCGCGCCCTGCTTGGCGGCGGCCTTAGCCTGAGTTATATCCTCATATATGTTGCCGGTAGCGACGATTATGTAAAGATATGGGCCTTCCTTGTCGCCAAAGCTGTTAAGGTAAGCATTGCGGTTTCTAACATTGGAATTTATGCGCGCTATGGTCCTTTCCACAACGGGCATTATGACGGCGCGTATCTCGGCATCGCTGTGCGCAGGCAGCTTGCTCATGTCAAGCTCGCCATTGTCTATAGCCTCGGCTATAGCCTGCGGCTCCATACCGGTCTCCACCATCGCGTTGCCTATATACCATGCCGCTCCAACGGGCAGTATGGAGTTTGCCATAAGGTGATCTACGACTACGTTGGGCATAGGCACCTCCATCTCGTTAACGCCATCTATGCCCAGCAGGCGGCACACTGCGCGCTCTACGGTTACCGTGGTATGCTGATCGATAAAGCTCTGGGTATCCTTGGCTATCTTAGCTGCGGACTGGCGCGCCCTATCCACCAACTCACGGTTAAGATTGAGTTTGCTCTGCATTAGTTACCTCCCGATAAGTCACGCTTTGCGGAAGGGAGCGTCTCCCTCCCGCAAAGCAAAGGGTCAATTATTTCTTCTCGTTCTTCTGCCTGTCGGCATAGCGGTCCTTGCGGAGGAGCTTGGTGGGTTCAAGGTACTTCTGCTCGATGCCCTGTGCAAGGCCGGCAACACCTGTCTTGGGCGCTACCTTGCGCTTGCCTGTGCAAACGTCGCAATGGCACTCGTTCTTGTATACTTCAGGCTCGGTATAGGTGGTGATAACGCCTTCAAAGTTGCGCAGTATGACCTTGCGCGGGGTCTGGCTTATCACATAATTGGGCATAACGGGGGTCTTTCCGCCGCCGCCAGGAGCGTCTACGACGAAGGTAGGCACGCAGTAGCCGCTGGTATGGCCGCGCAGAGCCTCCATTATCTCGATACCCTTGGAAACAGGGGTGCGGAAGTGGCTCAGGCCGAGGGAAGGATCGCAGGCATAGATGTAATACGGACGCACGCGGATGCGGACAAGCTCGTTTACCAGCTTGAGCATTACATGCACGCAATCGTTTACGCCGGCGAGCAGCACGCTCTGGTTACCGAGCGGGATACCAGCGTCAGCCAGCATGGCGCAGGCCCTGGCGGATTCCTCGGTGATCTCGTTGGGATGATTGAAGTGGGTGTTGAGCCACACGGGATGATACTTGCGCAGCGTCTCGCAAAGATGCGGGGTGATCCTCTGCGGCATGACGACAGGGGTACGGGAGCCAAGGCGGACAATCTCAACATGAGGTATCTTGCGCAGCTCGCCGATTATGTAATCGAGCATCTCGTCGCTGACCATCAGGCAGTCGCCGCCGGAAAGGAGCACATCGCGTACCTCGGGATGGTTGCGCACATAGTCTATGCAGGTGTCTATCTGGCTCTTGGCCACCTCGCAGTCATGCTGGCCGGCAAAACGCCTGCGGGTGCAGTGACGGCAGTACATGCTGCACTGGTCGGTGATGAGCAGCAGCACGCGGTCGGGATACCTGTGGGTAAGGCCCGGGCAGGGGGAATCGATATCCTCATGCAGCGGGTCGGCATCCTCATAGGGGGCGAACTCAAGCTCATGCTCGGTGGGGATAGCCTGCTTGCGGATAGGATCGTAGGGATCGTTAAGATCGATGAGGGAGAGATAGTACGGGGTTATGGCCATGCGCAGCCTGCCCAGAGTAGCCTTTATGCCCTCTTCCTCTTCTTCGGTAAGGGTGATGTACTTCTTGAGATCCTCAAGAGTTTCAATGCGGTTTTCAACCTGCCATTTCCAATCGTTCCACTGCTCGTCGGGCACGTTCAGGAACAAACCGTTTTCCCTGCTTTTCCTCATTTTGGTTTTCTCCTTCTTTATAAAAATAGTAAGTTGTCTTTATTTATAGCTATGCTGATTATTATGTTATGATGGGCCTGCAGCGCGCCGCAGGCCCTTTTCAACAGTTATTCCACAGTATTAGCAATACTTCTCATCGAACAGCTTGCGCAGTTTCGGGTTCTCACGCAGCACGTTCAGGGTGATCTCGGCATGGTTCTTGGTGTAGCCGTTGCCGACTATCATGGTGACGTCCTTGCCTACGCCCTCGGCGCCCAGAGCGGCCTTGGTGAAGCTGGTTGCCATTGAGAAGAAGTATACAAGGCCGTCGTCCCTGACGGGCAGTATGGCGCTCATCTCGCAGCTTTCTATATTGACGCAGCAGATGGAGATATCATACTCTTTGCCATCGTTGGCGGCCAGGGCAGCTTCAAGAACCGCAACAGGCTCGGTAGCGGAGGCTACTATGACCTTGTTGTATACGCCAAGCTCCATAAGGGGCTCGACCTGCTTGGGGTTACGGACGAGACCGACCACGTTGCCCTTCGGGCCGACCTTCTTCATGGCCTCATAGCCGCAAAGAACACCGGACTTGCCGTTTGCGCCAAGTATCAGTACGCTGTCACCCTCCTTGGGCAGCTTGCGGGCCTGCGCGGGAGCGCCGGCTACGTCAAGGGCTGCAAGGGCGAGAGGCTCGCTCATGTCATCGGGGAGCTTGGCATAGATGCCGCTCTCGAACAGTATGGCCTTGCCTTCGATATCAACGCGGTCGATATCCTTGTGGATAGCCTTTATCTTGTCTATGCGCAGCGGAGTCATGGACAGGGAGACCAGGGAAGCGATCTTGTCGCCAACCTTCAGGTCGCGATCCTTAAGGTCTTCGCCTATGTAGCAGACCTTGCCTATGAACATTCCGCCGGAACCGGTAACGGGGTTCTGCTGCTTGCCGCGCTCGGCAACTATGCCAAGTATCATTTCGCCTATCTTCTTCTCGTCGCCGCCGCAGGCTTCAGAGATCTGGGTGAAGGAAGCGGAGTCGATGTTGAGGGAGATAACGTCGCACATGATCTCGTTGGAATAGAGCTTGGTCATGTCGTTGTCAATCTTGTAAGCAGCCTGGGTAAGTACGCCCTTGGGCTCGATCACGCGGTGAGTACCGTATTTGTTGCCTTTCATTGCCATAGTGGTTGTTTCCTCCTGATTGTATTATTTGGTTTGTATTGACAGGCTTTAAGCCTTGGTTCTTATTTAAACGGCTTAAGGGAGAGTATCTCCCTGGCCTCTGCGGGGGACGCTATGCCGCGGCCAAGCTCGGTGGCCATGCGGACTACCTTTTCTACCAGCTCGCCGTTGCTCTTGGCAAGTACGCCGCGGCTGAGGTAAAGGTTGTCTTCAAAGCCTACGCGCACGTTACCGCCCATCACTATGGCGGGGGCGGCAAGGGTGAAGGCGCTGCGGCCTACGCCGGTGGCCGTCCAGGTGGAGCCTGCGGGTATGCCGTTTACCAGCCATGCAAGGTTCTGCACGGTGGCGGGGGTGCAGCCGGGTACGCCAAGCACGAAGTTGAACTGCATGGGTGCGCCTGGTACCTCGCCCTTGCGGGCCATGGTCAAAATGGTGTCAAGATGACCCATTTCAAAGCACTCATACTCGGGCTTTATGCCGTTTTCTATCATGCGCTTGCCGAACGCGCGCATGGTGGGCATGGTGTTATCGAATATCTCGTCGCCAAAGTTGCAGGTGCCGCAGTCAAGCGTAGCCATCTCGGGGAACAGCTCGGTTGGCTGCAAACGCTCCTCGGGCTTCATGCCGGTCGCGCCGCCGGTGGAGGGGATCATTATAACGTCGGGCAGTTCGTCGCGTATAGCGTCCATAACCACGCGGAAACGCTCCCTGTCCTGCGTGGGCGTACCGTCGTCCTCGCGGACATGCACATGTATTATGGCCGCGCCGGCGTTGTAGGCGCTCTTAGCCTCGCGCACCATCTCTTCGATGGTGTAAGGAACGTTTGGGTTCTGCTTCTTGGTAACTTCGGCGCCGCAGATGGCGGCGGTGATTATCAGCTTCTCCATCAGTATCTCCTTTCCTGTTCTTGTGTCGGTTCTTCAGGGTGCAATAAGCTCTGTTCAGCTTATTTATGCTCTATGCGCTGGCAGTCCTTGGGGGTGACGCAGGTACCGTGCGCACGGCAGACGACGATGGGCTCCTCAAGGAACTCGGCAGCGGAAGCGCTGATGTCGCCGCGGGAACGGATGACCTTGCGGGCCTCAAAGCTCATGGTGCGGCTGGTGTTGCCAACGCGCTCTATCTCACCGACAGCCTCGATATAGTCGCCGGCATAAACGGGGGCAAGGAACTCTACCTTGTCATACGCGCAGAACAGACCTTCGTCACCGTCATAGCGGATAAGAAGCTCGGTAGCGACATCGCCAAACAGATGAAGCATATGTGCGCCGTCTACAAGGTTTCCGCCATAATGTGCGTCCTCAGCGCCCATTCTGAGCCTGATAGTTGATTTAATAGCCATAGTAATGTTCCTCCTGTTGATCATTATATTTATTTATAGGAAACCGGTTAATATCAAATTCGCTCTTGCCATGACATGCTGTATGGCACGCCACAGCCCCGCATACGCGGATGAATAGCGCACCATCTTATTAAGAAAAGAGAAAAGCAAAACTACCGACACGGCAAATGCCATATCGATAGCTCTCCATCTAAAAGATGACAGTCGCAGCGCGCTGGGCGCCGCGCCCAAGCTCAGCGCCGGGGTGAGCGCTTTCGCTTTCGGCGGAAGTCACATTCGCTGCATCTTCGGGCTCCCCGCCCTTGTCATATGCATATTACCTTAGCCTCCGCGCCTCTATCATTCGATATTCAATTAACGAATATATTATAGCGTTATTTTGTCCCGCGTGTCAATACTTCTTTAGCCCCGACAAATACGATTTTTACGCTCGGTTAACTAATTTTTGTTAAAACTAACGAGTTATATATGCGCCTTGCCGGCTTTTGCAGTATAGCGGCTTTTGCAAGCAGCCACGCCATAGAGCCGAGCGCTACTCCAGCAAAAACATCCAATACGCAATGCTGCTTCACAAACAGCGTGCTCAGGCACACAAGCATAAGCATCACCGTGCTGAACGCAGCATACCACCTCGGCACGGAGCTGCTTTTGATAGTGCTTACGCAGCACAGGAACGACACAAAGCAATGTATGCTTGGCAAAAGGTTAAGCGGCTCGTCCAGCGTACATATTATGGTATATATGAACCTCCATACGCCCTCGGCCTCTATAACAGGCCTTTGCATAGTAGTAGGCCAGCATATGAACACTATGAAGCCTGCTGCATAGCCCATAACCGCCGCCGTGAAGAGCCTTGCAAAGCCGTCCTCATCTCTATATATAATGTAGAATGTAGCTAACCAGTGTATAAAGCAGCCTATATATGGAATAAGAAATGCCGGCACAAACGGTATATGCCCGTCAAGCCATATCGCGGGAGAATGCAGCTCCAGCTCAAATGCGCGTATTATAAATTGCGCAAGCCAATATGAGCCCGACTGCAAAGCTATGGTAAGAACCGTACATATGGCGGACCTTGTGTTTATTTTGAAGCCAAAGTTTTCACTCAATTCAACCGTTATTTCTCCAATCAGAGAATACAAAACAATCCCCGCCGAAGTATGCTGTAATTAAATCAACATCCTCGCCTTATAATATTATACGCATAATTCATTGTCAATTCAATAACAAATTTTAGTTCAAATATAATTGTTTTTATTAAAAACCTATTGACTTCTAAGCTCGCCTTATGTATCATGTGTAAATCCCGTCGGACGGGATTACTTTTGTCCGCTTTTTTGAACCCGGCAAGCCGGCTTGCATATGCACGCCTTGCTGTTTTGTGTTTTATGCAGTTGTTCTGCGTGAAATAAATTTTCTTGGGGAGGTTCATATTCATTATGAACATTTTGTTGTATGCGGCGCCTGCGGCCGCAGTGGTTGCTTTGCTGTTTGCTTTTTCCAAGGCGCACGGCATAAACAGGCGTCCCGAGGGCGACAGGGAGATGGCTGACATAGCTCACGCCATAAGCGAAGGCGCCGATGCTTTCCTAAAAAGCGAGTATAAGCTGCTGCTCATATTCGGCGCCGTTGTCTTTGCCGGCATCTGGGTAGGGCTTGGCAACATAGTTATAGCCGCAGCCTTCCTTGTGGGCGCGTCATTGAGCGTGCTTGCCGGTTATTTCGGCATGAGGGTAGCTACAAGGGCAAACGTGCGCACGGCTGATGCGGCGCGCACGGGCGGCATGAACGAGGCGCTCTCGGTGGCGTTTTCCGGCGGCACGGTGATGGGCATGTGCGTCGTGGGCCTTGGGCTCATCGGCGCAAGCATATTGTACATCATAACCGAAAGCAGCGACGTGCTTACCGGCTTCTCTCTCGGCGCTTCAAGCGTGGCGCTGTTTGCCAGGGTAGGCGGCGGCATATACACAAAGGCTGCCGACGTCGGCGCGGACCTTGTCGGCAAGGTGGAAGCCGGAATACCTGAGGACGACCCGAGGAATCCGGCAGTTATAGCCGATAACGTGGGCGATAACGTGGGCGACGTTGCCGGTATGGGCGCTGACCTTTTTGAAAGCTATGTGGGCAGCATAGTATCAGCCGTTGTGCTTGGCGTGGCCGCCTTTGGCGTAACGGGGGCGATATATCCCATGGCGCTGAGCGGGCTTGGCATACTTGCCTCCGTAATAGGCACGTTCTTCGTAAGGGGCGGAAAAAAGGCCGATCCCATGAAGGCGCTGAAGATGGGCTCCTACACATCTGCAATAATAGTGGCCGCCGGCTCCATAGTCCTGAGCCTTTGGTGCTTCAAGAGCGTGAACACGGGCCTTGCAATACTGTGCGGCCTTGTGGTAGGCCTTGCCATAGGCTTCTTTACCGAAGTATATACTTCCGATAAATACCGCTATGTAAAGCGCATAGCCGAGCAGAGCGCAACAGGCAGCGCCACCAACATAATCTGCGGCATGAGCGCGGGCATGCTTTCAACATGCGTATCGATAATGCTTGTTTGCCTTGGCATATACGGCGCATACACGTTTGCGAAGCTATACGGCATAGCGCTTGCGGCGGTAGGCATGCTTTCAACGGCAGGCATGACCGTTGCCGTTGACGCATATGGCCCGATATCCGATAACGCCGGCGGCATAGCCGAAATGGCGGGCCTTGAAAGCAATGTGCGCAGCATAACCGATAAGCTTGACAGCGTTGGCAACACCACCGCCGCAATGGGCAAGGGCTTTGCCATAGGCTCCGCTGCGCTTACGGCAATGGCGCTGTTCGTATCCTACGCGCAGGCTGCCGGATTGCAGCTTATAGACATACTTGATCCTTTTGTTATAATAGGCCTGCTTATAGGCGGCATGCTGCCTTTCCTGTTCAGCGCGCTCACGATGAGCAGCGTATCAAAGGCTGCCGACAGCATGATAAGGGAGGTCAGGCGCCAGTTCAAGGAGCATACCGGCATACTTGAGGGCAAGGAGAAGCCTGACTACCGCACCTGCGTATCGATATCCGCCACGGCCGCGCTTAGGGAGATGATACTGCCCGGCGCCATAGCTATTGTGGTGCCTGTCGCCGTGGGCCTGCTGCTCGGCACGGCCGCGCTTGGCGGGCTGCTTGCAGGCGCCGTCGTTACCGGCGTGCTTATGGCCATATTCATGAGCAACTCCGGCGGCGCATGGGACAACGCAAAGAAGTATATCGAGGACGGCCACTTCGGCGGCAAGGGCAGCGAAGCCCACAAGGCCGCCGTTGTAGGCGATACCGTAGGCGACCCGTTCAAGGATACCTCAGGCCCCAGCATAAACATACTTATTAAGCTGATGACTATAGTGTCGCTCGTATTCGTTCCGCTTATAAAGCTTGTGAAGTAAAAAACGCAAGCACAGCGTTCAGCTTAAGGAGGCGCGTCAGCCGCCTCCGGAGAGTGTCAAAAAAGTGGCTATTCGCCACTTTTTTGAGTTTTTTCGGGTTTCGCCTCTCGCATTCGCTCCCGGGCGGCA
>OIZL01000380.1_pt1 | contig 34194 bp, 36 predicted proteins | sample 1588541 | NCBI WGS metagenome assembly OIZL01 (sample SAMN03283285) | human gut metagenome | biome: human-associated habitat; material: feces | host: Homo sapiens | place: Peru | collected 2012 | reverse complement strand
GGTAAATCTGTTACAATGAAAACATTTATTCCTCCTAATGCCTCTGCAACGACTGAATATTCACCTTCAGCATCCAAAGCCAAGCTTTCTATTCCCATAAGCACTGCAGATCTAGAAATCAACGTTTTCATTGTAACAGATTTACCTGCACCAGATTTTGCAAATATAACCATATTATAATTTGTAAGTGACGAATGGAAATTGTCAAAAAGTATAGGCACCCCTGTTTGCTTGTTAAATCCAAGTGGGATTCCAGTTAAATGTCCTACTTCTGAAGTTGTAAAAGGAAAAACTGTTGCCATGGAATTTCTATCAAATGTATGTTTTTTTTGAATTTCATCTTTCATTAATGGAATATTAGATTTATAAGCTTCTTCTTGCATTGCCCATGCTGTTTTTATTCCAACTAAACTTTTAGACATTTCTGTGGCCAACATTTTTGTATATGCATCTAAACTTTGCAAATTATAAGCAAATAGTGTTGTAATTATCGAAGCTTCAAATAATTTGTTAAATCCTGCAGCAATTTGATCTCTTAAACCTTCTGCCTCTAATCTTTTTTGAGTTATAACACTTTCTCTATTTATATTTCCTCTATCTGCTGCAACAATTCTTTCTGTTTCCAATTGATTTATTACTCTATTTAACTCGTTTTGCGATTTAGATTCTGCTATTGGATTTATATAAATTGATGTATTTGTATCTCCAAATATGTACATATCTCTAAATAATTCTGGAAACGCACACATACGTGGTAAACTAGAAACGAAAAAACTTCTCGCATATCTTGTAGTATTGGATATTATCCTTAAATAGTCTATATTTGATGCATCTATCCCAGATGGAGCAATCAATTCTTTTATACTTTTTTCTTTTAATACTTGTGGTTCATTCCTATTTGCTAGATTGCTTTGTAGATTTTCTTCTTGTAGTTTTAATTTCTTTTTTAGCATTATTTTTTCCCTCCTCTTTTGTGTTGTTTATTTTATCAATAGCTTTCTTAGCCACATCTTCTCCTATGTATTCTTTATTTTCGCTTATTATCATTTTAGCTAAATCATTTACAATGTCGCTCATTTCTCTCTCTTTTTTCTCTATAGATCTTTGTTTTTCCGTTTTTGCCTCGTCTACCATAAATTTGGCTTTTTCCAGTGCTTTTTCGTTTATTTCTCTATCCAAAGCCTCCATTCTTTTATCTAATACATCTGGAGCAGTTGAATATAGCTCTGTATATCCAGCTTTTATAGCCTTATCTATTCCATAAACTTCTGATTCGTCTCTATTATATGCAACATATAATAATTCTGCTAATTCATTTGAGTTCAAAACTTTGCCTTTCATACTGCAAGCAAAAAGTGTTCTTATAATTGTTTGAGCTCTTGTATATAATTCAGAAAAAACCATGTTTTTCTTTTCTTCAGCATCTGTTATGTTAGAACCTAATTCTGCAGTATAATATGACAAAATTATATAATAATGCTTTCTTAATACATTCTTATTAAGACTCATTTTTTCCGTATTGCTTATAATATCTTTTCCATAGTCATATAAATTTTGAATTCTTGCTATTTCCATTTTTATATTATTAACAGTTTTCATGTCTATATTATTTGTTTGCAATGCTTTATTATATTCATTTTGTTTCAGCACTAATTCTTGTTTAACTTCATCCAATTTACGATTATAGTTTTCAATACTATTGCTTATATTAATTGTTCTTGTTTGTATGTACAACTGTATAGGATATCTTAATGTGTTTAAGAAGCCAATAAAACCTTGCTCAACTGCTGTCTTTTCTACTTCTGACATCAAGTCATAATTTATTCCTTCACATTCTATCGCCATTAAATATCTCTCTCCATTTTTCTGTACAATCATATTATCTTCTATTGTATCAAAATCCATGAAATCGAAAACAGACAATTTCGTATACTCATTGCTATGTATTTTAGTTTTATCTTTATTTTCAGTTGTTTCTGTCTTAAACTCTTCTTTTACTGTTTTTTCTTTTCTACTTATTATCCAATACACAAAAATTAATATTATTATTGCAAAAACTAAAATACTAGCAGCAATTGTTAAAATGGTAGTCATTTCCATTATTTATTTTCCTCCTTTGTACCTTTGTATATGTATACTCTATTCTTTTTTTTCTTAAATTTTATAATTTTTAAAATAACCTCATCTATGCTTAGTCCTCCTGTTTTTTTTGTAATCTCAAACTGATTAGATTCAGGTATTTTAAAAGTTCCTATTGCAAACCCAATTAGTCCGAATATTCCAACTAATATTGCTCCTAAGATAAACGATGGTTCAATTATTGAAAAAATTAAATATATAAAATATCCTAATATTCCCCCGTATAGCAGTATATATTAATGCTTTTGTAGAAAAAATAAATAGTATTCTTCCGTTCGCCTTTTACATTTCTTGGTATTTCATGTAATGCCAATTTTAATTCCTCCTTTGTATTATTTTAAATTGTAATATAATCCTAATTATAATTAATATTATTATAACAGAAATCGCCTTAAATTGTAATATTTTATCAAAAAAAAATATAAAATTAATGTAATTGTAATACAATTGTAACAAAACAAAAAAAGGTAAACCCTTAAAGATTTACCTTTTTTGTTTTGTTACAATTAATTAGCTAGCTAATGAGAAAATCATTGTAGCTATTTGTGTAGCAGCCATTACCACTACAGCACCTACTATTAATGGCATAAATGATTTTTTGTATTCAGCTTTTTCTTCTACACTTCCTAGCATATATTTAACACCTAATACAGCAATTAAAAGTACCCCAGCAATTACAGCTATATTCCTTATTAATCCCATTACTTTCTTAGCTGTATTTTGAACACCAGTTGTATCAATTCCTGTATAATCAGGAGTTATGTCACCAGGTTTTGCCGCTGTAGCTAAGCAAAGAGTGCTCATATTAGCTATCATTATCACTGCAATCAATAATATTGAAACTAATTTCATTGTTCTTTTCATATTCTTTCCTCCATTTCTTTTTTTATTTTATATACAAATTCTTCTTAAATATCTTTAAGAAAATTTAAAGTCATTTTATTACTGTTTTAAAGTATATCCATTTTGTTCTTCTAGATAACCTCTTTCTTTGCAGGCTTTCCAAATTTCACGATTTACTTCTCCTAATTCTGATACTGCTTGTTCAAGAGTCTTTCCTCCTCCTCCTCTTCCGTCACCTACAATATTTTGTTTTAGAGTATCATATATTCTATTTTCTGAATATCTTTGCTTTAAATCACTCTCAGATATCGTCATAAGATCTATTTTTCCCTCTTCTATTTCTTTATTTCTATTTCCAATGTCTATAGCAGCTTGCTCTAGTGTTTTTCCGTTAGATGCTATTGAATTTCCTGTCTTTATAGCAATTCCCCATATTGTAAATGCACCAAATACCACGAAGCATCCGACTATGTATGGCACCAATGCTTCTTGTACTTTTACTTTTCCTTCTACACTTCCTAATATAAACTGAATTCCTAGCACAGCCCCAACTAAAACACTAACGCATATTGCTATGGTTAATAAAATTTTGTACACTACAGTTGAAGTTTTCTCAAGTTTGTCTGTATCTAATACTGTTTCTGGTTCATCACCAGAATTTACAAATTCATCTCCTGCATTAAATATATCATCAATTTTTACAGCATAGCTAGATGGTAAGAATACTATATTTATCATTGTTAAAATTACTAATGATATTAATATTATCTTTTTTGTATTCATATCATCACCTTCTTTTTTAATTTAGCACATCATATATTATACTTGGAATTGTTGTTGCCATTGCTAGCAAAAAGCAACCAACTACATATGGAATCATATTTTCCTTATAATTCGCCTTTTCTTCTAATGAGCACAACATATACTTCAATCCTATTATAGATATTATTATAACTGATATAACCACACCAACATTTCTAATTGTACCTAAAACTTTTCCTGCCATACTGGTTATTCTTTTCCCTTCGTTCCTATCTATATGCCCTGGATTATACTTTTCTGTATCTATAGTTGTTGCTAATACGGTGCTATTTATTAACACTATTATTATTGAAAGTAATATTAAAACTATTTTTATATTTTTTCTCATTAGTATTACCTCCTAATAGTTTATATATATGTTATTATAGCACATTCTTTTTATTTTTTCAACTTTTTTACTTTTTTCATCTTTTTTATAATATTTTTTCTTTATTTTAGCATAATGTATTTAAATTTGTAAATACTTTTTTTATAAAAAAATATTCAATACTTGGCACTATGGATAATTAGCAATGCTCTATTTTTAATTTTAAATTTTGCCCACTTTATAGTTAAGTTCTAAAGTCCACAATCCAAGAAATCTGCAACCTTTTCTTGTTTTGTGGACATTTAAATTCAACTATGCCAAATTATTATTAACAATTTCGTTCTTTTATTTTTTGATTAATTTTTTTTATTAAATTCTGTTCCATTATCTTTTTTATGCAAACTCTTAAAAAGGCCAATACATAAATAATTACGAATACAATAACATTTAAAGTAGCAATATTTTCACTAAAAATTTTTTCATTTCCTAATATCGATATTATTATAGTTATACTAATTGAAAGCAATATACTCGTAATCATTACTCTATATGTATGTTTATCTGTTGGTTTATTTTCTAGGTTTTGAAAAACCTGAAAACATATAGATAGTATACATCCTGCCATTCCTACAGATATTATTTGATAAATCAAAGTATTTATATTGTGCAATTGATATAACTCTGCATTAAATACACCTTCTCCTGATATAAAATACACACTTGCATATAACAGCATAAGTAATGTTACTCCTATTGGGAAAGCTCTTAGTGCCTTCATTAAAATGCTTTTTACTTCATCTTTTCTCTTCATTTTAATCAACTCCTCTTTTCTATATTTCTAAAAATTTTTTTATCTTTGGTATATATCTTCTAGAAGCATATGCTTTATTACCACTTTTGAAGTTTAATATTATTGTTCCTATTATTTTGAAGTCAATATTTTTTACTTTGTTAAAATTAATAATTTCAGAATTTGATATCCTAATAAATGCCTTTTTATCTAGAATCATTTCTAATTCATATAATCTATTTTTTATATTGTATATTTCTTCATTACATCTCACATAGTTTTTGCCATTTTCTGAATATATTGTTTCAATTTCATCTTGATTTAATATATACATTTTTTCATCTTTATAACCTTTTAAAACTTTGGCATCTATATTAGATATGCTATCTATTATATTAGAAATTTCTTTATTAACTTTATTTGTATAAATTACAATTTTTGTAACATTACAATTTTCGTCTATTTTTACTTCTACATTCATCTTCTTTCCTCCTATTTCAAATGTTTTTTTGTTAATACTATAATAACATAATTTATTTTTTTATGCATTACAATTAAAGTATATGGTCAATTTTATAATATAAAAGGTTAATTTCTAAACATAAATGTGCTATTTCTTTTTTCCAGACAAAAAGCCTACCAAAATTTTATTTTTGATAGGCTTTCATCTTTATTTACAATTTTTGTTGTTTTTGCTTAGTCCTTTTCTATAATATTCCGCTATTAAATCATCTAGTTCTACACTTAGTTTATATATTTTTTTATAATTTTCTTCCTTCTCTACACTTTCATTTAATTTTCGTCTTAATTCCAAAATTTCTTCATCTAACATATTCATCCTCTCCTTTTATTGGATTTTTTTCTTTTGTGCATTAATAAAATACCATATTTTTACATTTAGGTCAATAAAAAAACAGCATAAATGCTGTTTCTTTCGAACTTTCGTATGCCATTTTTCTTTATTTTTTAACATCTGTTTAGTTTTTAATATTTTTTGTTTTTCATTTTAGCAAAAAACAAAAAAAAACGACAAATTGTAATTTGTAAAATGGAGGTGGGAGGTGGGATTCGTAGGGGCGTATTGCATACGCCCAAAAACAAATTTGTTGCAAATGATGTAGGGGCGGCCCCTGTGTCCGCCCGAAAACGCAAAACACATTGCATTTACGATTCATTTGACTTTTATATGTTGAAATGCTAAACTAATGTTTAATAGCAAGGAAGGAATTAAATGAAAAATCAAAAGAAAATAAAAATAATAAAAATAACATTAACAGCTGTAATATTAATAGCACTAGCAATATTTTTTTGGAGAATTGCTCCATTTATGATGGATCTATCTACAACAGAAGGACAAATAGCTTTTAAAAATAAAATAAATAGCATGGGATTTTTAGGATTGCTATTATTATTTAGTTTGCAAGTATTGCAAATATTATTAGTAGTATTACCAGGAGAACCATTTGAGGTACTTGCAGGAATGTGTTATGGTACATGGGGTGGATGGTTATTTATAACACTATCTGTACTTATTACTACAATAATAATATTCTTTTCTGTAAGAAAATTAGGAGAAAAATATTTATATAATTTCTTCAAAAAAGAAAAAGTAGAAAAAGTAATGAATAGTAAACTACTAAAAAACGAAACAAACTTAGAAATTATTTTATGCCTAATATTTTTCTTGCCAGGAACTCCAAAAGATTTATTTGTATATATTGGAGGACTTTTACCAGTAAAACCGTTAAGATTTATATTAATAGCAACACTTGTAAGATTTCCATCTGTAATTACATCTACAATGGTTGGAGCAAATATTTCTAATGGAAATTGGAAAACAAGTTTATTAATATATTTAATTACATTTGTAATAACGGCAATAATTTTAGTAATACTTAAAATAAGAGATAAAAACAAAGAATTAATAGAAATTATAAAATAGAGTACAAAAAAAGGACTAAAAGTCCTTTTTTTGTACTCTATTTTAATAGCTTGTTCATATTACACATAAATATAATACTTTCTATTATATCCATAATAGAATAAGCAATTAAGATAACTCCTAATGTAACTAATATTGTACCAGGTGCAAACATTACATAAACACCAGCAACAAGTATTAAAATAGATAGAAGTAAACTTAAAATCCAATAACCAGTGTCAGCTCCTTTAAGCCTTACAGAAAGGTCTAATCTTGCTATACCACTTAAAATTATCCATATACCTATAATAATTCTAAAAAATGAAGCAATTGCACTACCACTAACTGTTACAAGTATACCTAAAATTACACATAAAGCGCCATATATAAGTCTGTAATCATAAAATAGATAATCATCCTTTGATGTAAAATAAGATATGACTTTAACAATTCCAATAGCAATAAGTAATACACCAATTACATAAGAAACTGCTTGAACCATAGCATCTGGATTTACAACAAGTAAAATACCTAAAAGTAAAAATACTATTGAAGATAGTATAGATGTAAAGCCTGCTCTTTTTAATAAATCTTTCATTTCTCTCCCTCCATTCCGCCAAGATTATATCACTACTTAAAAATAAAAACAATGGGGAAAAAAGGGACAGTCCCTTTTTTCCCTCAAATCACAAAATTTGATTTTTTTCGAGTTTTATTGTATAGTATTGTGCGAGGTTGATATTAATGAAAATTTTGATAGTTATAGACCAGTTTGATGATGCAAATAATGGTACAACAATTTCTGCAAAAAGATTTGCAGAAGGGTTAATGAATTTAGGACATGAAGTATATGTTGTAAGTACAGGAAAACCAGCAAAAAATAAATATGTAGTTAAAAAATTGCCACTACCAATAATAGTTTCTAAAATAGTAAGGTCACAAGGAATGACTTTTGCTATTCCTAATAAAGATATATTAGAAGAGGCTATTTCAAAAGTTGATGTGGTTCATTTTTACATGCCATTTTTCTTATCTTATGAAGCGTTAGAAATAGCAGAAAAACTAGGAACACCACGTACAGCTGCTTTCCATGTACAACCAGAAAATATAACATATACAATAGGGCTTGGAAAAAACACAAAAGTTAATGATAAAATATATAGCTTCTTTAGAGATAAATTTTTCAATAAATTTAAACATATTCATTGCCCAAGTAACTTTATAGCAAATGAATTAAAAGAACATGGATATACTGCTAAAACTTATGTAATATCAAATGGAGTAGGACCAGAATTTAAATATAGAAAAAATGAAAAAAGTCCTGAATTTAAAGATAAATTTGTAATTACAATGATAGGAAGATTATCAAATGAAAAAAGACAAGATTTAATATTTGAAGCAATTTCTAAATCAAAATATAGTGATAAAATTCAATTAGTACTTGCTGGAAAAGGACCAAAATATAATAAATATAAAAAATTAGGAGAAAAATTAGTAAATGAACCAGTAATAAGCTTTTTTGATAAAGAACACTTATTAGAATTACTTGGAATGACAGACCTTTATATACATTCAGCAGATGCAGAAATAGAAGCAATATCTTGTATAGAGGCATTTGCATGTGGAATAGTTCCTATAATTGCAAACAGTCCAAAATCTGCAACTCCTCAATTTGCATTAGATGACAGAAGTTTATTTGAAGCAGGAAACAGTGATGATTTAGCTAAAAAAATTGATTATTGGATTGAAAATGAAGCCGAAAGAAAACAAATGGAAACAAAATATGCAGAACATGCAAATGAGTATAGAATAGAAAAAAGCATGAAAAAAATAGAAGGAATGTTTGAAGAAGCAATTAGAGAATATAGCAAGAATTAGAAAGTTAAATTAAAATTTGGAACATATTCTTCTTCATGGCTTCCTAATTCTTGAATATATCCATTTTGTAAATCTAGAGAATATAAGTAGTTTAAAACTTCCTTATATTCTTTTTTATTTAATTTTCTGTTTATTAAAGAATCATTTTTTGCTTTATAAGTTGGAAAATATTGAGCCATTATACTTACATATATATCTTTTGGCAAATTTTCATTAATCCATTTTAAGATATTTTTTGTATTTTGAATATGATTTGGAAGAACTAAATGACGAATAATAACTCCTTTTTGAATAATTCCATTATCATCAAAAACAGCATTTCCAACTTGTGAGTACATTTCTTTTATAGCGTTTGTTGCAACTTCAAAATAATTATCCACATTAGAATACTTTTTAGACAATTCATTTGTGTAATATTTTAAATCAGGTAAATAAACATCAATATATCCATTTAACATTTTTATTGTTTCTACATTTTCGTATCCATTAGAATTATATATAATTGGAATTTTTAAACCATTTTTTCTTGCAAGTTTAATTGCTTCAATTATTTGGTACACATACATTGTAGGTGTTACTAAATTTATATTGTGAGCACCTTTTTCTTGTTGTTTAACAAAAATATCAGAAAGATTTTGTACAGTAATTTCTTTACCTTTTCCGTTCTTGACTAATTTCATAATTTTGGCAATATATACAATTCAAATTGCAATTAGTAAAAAACACTGTTCCAGAGCCGTTTGTTCCACTAATACATGGTTCTTCAAACATATGCAAAGATGCAAGTGCAATCTTTAATGTATTATCACACTTACATCTACCTTTTTTTCCTTCTAATCTATTAACTTTACAATTATGTGGGCATAGAGTACAACTATTTAACATCTTTTAGTCCTTTTTTAAATAAATTGATTGTGATGGATATGCAAGACCTATTTTTGCTTGATTTACCATATCTAATAAAGTGTAATTTATTTCTTCTTTGAATTTTAAATAATCAACGTATTCTAAAGCACTAGTTTTTAAGTCAATTGATAAATCAATTCCATCAGCAGAAATTGTTTCAAAAAATACTTTTACAGTTTCATTAATAACTTGTGGATGAGTTGTTAAAGCTAGTTTTATATTTTCTGTTAATTGAGTTACTTTTTCTAAAGGAGTATCTAATTCAAGTGTAAGTACAATACGGAATCTTCTACAATCTCTTTTTGATGAATTTATAATATTATTATCTGTTAAAACACTGTTTGGAAGAACTATAACTTGATCATCAGCATTTCTTATTCTTGTTGTCCTAAATGTAATATCTTCTACAGTTCCAGAAAGATTACCAACAGTAATGTAATCACCTATTTCAAAAGGCCTATCAGATATTATAGAAATACCCGCTAAAAAGCTTTTGGCAATATCTTGAGCAGCAAGTGCAATTACAACACTACTAATTCCTAGACCTGTTGCCAAACCACCTAAGTTATAACCAAGTTCAGTAATTAAAATAAATCCAGCTATTATATAAATTAATGCCTTAGCTACTTTACTAAAAAAGTTAATTGTTGTGTCATTTCCATCAAAGTTAAGCTTTTCACGTAATTTAGCAAATGATTCAGAATTTGAATCAAATAAATTAGAAAATCCTTTTGTAGCAAGTAATATAACACATATTTTAAATATTTTAGTTATAACAGCAAAAACATCTGCTGGTAATTTTAAAACCATAAATCCAATGTATATTCCAAGAATAACAAAGAATGATTTTAATGGTTTATAAAATCCATTATTTTTAATTTTATTTTTATCTTTAACTTTAAATTTAAACATCTTTACTATCATATATGCAATGGGCGAGCTTATTATTTTAAAAATTACAATAATCGCTAGTCCTATTCCAATATCTACTGCATTTTCAATAGTAAGATTTTTAAAAAAGTCTAATATTTCATTTAAAAATTTCATATTTATCACCAATAACTATATTACCATATTTTTGAGTAATAAACAAATATATTAATCATAAAATTTTAAGAGGAGGTATTTATGAGAAAGATTTTTTTAAGTATATTGCTTGTAGCAATAATTGTAGCAATTAGCACTCAGGCATTTGCTTTTTCACAATCATCAGAAAAGCTATATAACGGAATAGATGTAAGTGAATGGCAAGGGAATATAGACTTTGGAGAAGTTGCAAGAGCCGGGATTGAAGTAGTATATATTAGAGCAAGTGAAGGAAGGGGCTATGTTGATCCGTATTTTAGAGAGAATTACGAAAAGGCAAAAGCAAATGGGCTAAGAACTGGTTTTTATCACTTTTTAACAGCAACAAATGTGGCAGAAGCAAAAGAAGAAGCGGAAATTTTTGTTAGCAATATAAAAGGTTTAGAACCAGACTGCAGATTAGCAATGGATTTTGAGGTATTTGATGGCTTAGATGTTAGTGTTATAAACGAAATTTCAAGAGTATTTTTAGAAACGGTAGAAAAATTAAGTGGTAAAGAATGCGTAATTTATAGTGATGCATATAATGCAAGAGCAGTATTTAGTAAGGAATTAGCAGATGATTATCCTATTTGGGTTGCAGATTACTTTGTAGAAGAACCAGAAAGTAATGGCAAATGGAAATTTTGGGTAGGTTTTCAATATTCAGATAGAGGTAGAATAAATGGGATAGATGGAAATGTAGATAGAGATTATTTTACAAATGGAGTATTTTTAAATAATGTGTCACAAATTCCAAAAGATACAGTAACAGATAAAAATCAAGAATTTAAATATATTAGGGTTAGCAGGGGAGAGACGTTAAGTGGTATTGCAATTAAATACAATACTTCATATCAATACTTGGCAAGAATAAATAATATAACAAATCCAAACTTAATTTATGTAGGTCAAGAATTGAAAGTTCCAATACTAGGTGACTACAAGATACATGATACTAGCCACAGGTTGTATATAGTAAGAAGAGGAAATACTTTAACGCAAATAGCAAGAGAATATCGGAGTAACTATAGAAAGTATTGTAGAATTAAATGATATAGCAAATCCAAATTTAATTTATGTTGGAGAAACATTAAGAATACCGACAATAAACAACTAAAATTTGCTTTTACTTAAAATGTGTGTTATACTTTATGTACACTAAAAAAGGAGGCTTTTTTATGTACAAAGAAAACACTAACCATATTTATCTTCGGGAATATAAAAACCAGGATAAAGTAACAATTGGTAGGTGTGTAGCACACAAAATACCATTTGGACCAGCGAAACTGAAAGATGAAAGAATCAATGATATGGTTCCACAAGTAAACAATGACTATACATTGATAATTGCAGATAAGAGATCTGACAATATGTTGGGAGTAATTCAGTTTTATGAACTTGAAAATACTGTTTCAACAGATATTTGGATGTTCCCTTGGTATGAAGATAACAGCCCATTTGCTACAGAGGCTGTAGAGGAGTTCATTAATTATCTGAAAGAAAACGAACCTGAAGTAAAAAGAGTTCGTATGTGTGCCACTAGCGATAAGCCCCAATTTATTGCTGCTGCTGCTAGAAATGGCTTCAGAAAAACTGATGACAATGAAAAAGAATGGGAAGTTAGAATTAGCTAAGTGTGCTTGCTGGTCTGGAGTTCCAGACCAGCATTCTTAATTTAAAAAAAGATGAATATTTTTTGAATAATGGCATAAAATGTATAAAGTAGATACATATTTTAATGAAAGTATTGACAAATATACAAAAGAAGAGTATACTAATACAGTAGTTAAAATTGAATATCGCGGGGTGGAGCAGTTGGCAGCTCGTCGGGCTCATAACCCGAAGGTCGTAAGTTCGAGTCTTACCCCCGCAACCAAAGCAAAAAAGCATTTGCTAGATTTTAGCAAGTGTTTTTTTAGTGTATTTTGGCCATAGCCAGAATGAGATGTAATGGGATTTTTTTATATATGGAACAGAACAGGAGACTAAATAAACAAGAAGTAAATAAAATAATATAGAAAAAATGATTTTTCAAGTGTAAAAATTTTAGAGAAGTTGACATAACAACAGAACAATAGTATAATATAAATATATTATTTAAGGAGGAGAACACTCATGATTTCAGACATTATGAGAAGAATTTCTATGCTTAACACTTTGAAAAATCCAACAGAGAAGGAAATGGAGGAATTAGAATTTTATAAGATAATAATGAGAGCCATAATTATTATTTTTCGGTCAAAGAATTATATGACAATGACTCCCATCAAGCTTTCTAATTGTTCTGTAAAATCTGCAAAAGAATTTGCAAAGCCTCTTGGATTGCACATTGTAGAGAGCAAAGACGGTTTATATTTATCATTCGCAAAGGAGGTAGAAATTTAATATCCTCAGTCTCGACTTTAAAAAGGTCGAGATTTTTTTATTAAATTTAATAAATTTTATAAGAACATTGATAAAAAATTAAAGTTATATGTTATAATACAAGTGTAAAAAAGTAAAAAGAATTGGAGAAAGAATAAAATGACACCATTAGAAGAAATATATGATTTATTAAATAAAAAATTGAATTTAAGTAAAGAAGAAATAGATAAAGCAGTAGAAACAAATGTATACTTAAAAAAAGTAATAGCACCAGATGTTTTTAAAGTTATTAAAAAATTTGAAGAGTTTGGATTAGAAGGTAAAGAGATAGCAGAAATTGCAAAACAAAATCCATGGATGCTAACAGAAAGTTTTGAAAGAATAAATTATTTAAAGAAATTTTATAAATTAGTAGAATTAACAGATTATAAAGAATTATTAAAAAAACAACCAATTTCTATGTCTGTTAATCCAATAGAAGTAAAAGAATTAATTGAAAAATTACAAGAGCAAGGAAAAGCAAATGAAGAAATAAGAAATATATTAATAAATAATTTTACAGAATATATATCATTGTAAAATAGGAGAAAAAATGGCAAAAGAAGAATTAGAAAAAGTAACTGAATATGAAGAATATAAAGAAGATTACATACAAGAGCCAGAAGAGCTAAGTGACAATGACAAAGTAGTACAGGACAGTAAAGGACAAGTGAAATTCAAGAGTGTAAATCATAGTAAAAGAGCAGAAGCAAATGAAGTAGAAACAGATGGAGAAATAGCAACATATGCAAATTATGCTTTGGAATATTTTGGATACAGATGTGCTTTATCTGGGGAAAAAATTGTTATTTTTGTTAAACCAGTAGAAAGAGAAGGAAATGCTAGAGTAACAACAAATTTGTCAGCAGAACATATAGTGGCATTAACAACAGGTGGAAATGACATAATTCCTAATATAGTTCCAACAGTGTTACAATATAATATTCAAAAAAATGGATATTATATATTAGACTGGTGGTCCAAAGCAAAAGATATAAATGGAAATTCAATATATAGTCCAGAAAAGCTACTAAAACTTGTAAACTATATGTTAAAAAGCTTACAAGCAAGAAAAGATTTAGGAATAAAAAAACAACCGAGAGAATATAGAAAAAGATTATTGACACCGAATAAAATAGATGAATTTTTAATGCAAGAAGAAATTGCAAAAGAATTATTATCAGATACAATAACAGCAACTACTGAACTAGAAGATGGAAAGAATATTTTAACACGAATACCACAACAAGAAGGTGAAATCCCAAGTTTAGCAAAACAAAAAGCGAAAGAAACAAAAATAACAGAAGCAATGTTTTTAACAGATGCTTTAGAAGTGTTGGAAAAAGAAGAAAAGATACCACAAGAAATAACAGAAAAACTTCAGAATATGTATAAAGAAGTTGAAGGAGAAATTCCATTTGAAATAGAAGTAAGAAAAAATATACTATCTGTTTTAGAACAAATGGGAATAGAAAATAATAAATATACAGTTGCAAATGATTTATTAATAAGCACAATTATATTAGAAAACATTAAACTATTTCATACACCAATAGAGATAGAGGGGTATATAAATAAATATTTAATTAGTCATATGGATAGGCTTAAAACTATTCTTAACAAAGAGCAAATCATAAAAGTTATAAGTAATAGACCGGATATCTTATATGACGTTAATGTTTTTAAAAATTTAGAATTTTGGTCTAAGTATAACTTTTCTATATTTGAGGAATTATTAAATAGAGAAGAAAATGCAATTGAAGAAACATTAAGAATATGTCAAATCTTAAATAGTAGTGGAGTTGACTTAACAAAAATTCAAATTACCAATACAAACAATAAAAAAACAATAAAAATAAAATTGAAAGATTTACAACAAGATGGAATAAATATATCAAATATAATAATAGAAAATGGTTTGAATCCAGAATTTGAATTAGGTCAAAGAATTTCAAGATTACGTTCAACATATAATGGTAAAGAAAATAAATTTATGACAGAATCAGAAAGGAAGATGGCAGAAAGTTTAGGAATACTAGAAAATAATAGAGATAGCTCAATAGAAGAAACATTGAAGATTTGTCAAATATTATATGACAATGGTATTAATTTATCCAAAATACAAATTAGAAAAAATAGGGAATTTATATTGCTTAAAGATATATTGATAGACGGAGTAGATATTATAAAAACAATAGAAGAAAATGGATTAGATGAATCTTTCCCTTTTGGTCAAAGAGTTTCACAATTACGCCAATCGTATAATGGAAAAGGAACATGCATAATATCAAATGAAGGTAAAAAAATCGCAGAAGATATAGGATTAATAGATATAAATAAAGAAACTTCTGTTGCAGAAACATTAAGAGTTTGTGAGATTTTATATAATAATGGTGTTGATTTGAGTATGCTCAATGTAACAAAAACTGTTGAGGGAAAAACAGAAAGGATAATGTTATTAGATTTAGAACATCAGGGAGTAAATATAGGAAAAATAATAGATGAAAATGGATTAGATGAATATTTTCCTTTCGGTCAAAAAGTTATTGAGTTGCGTAGAGCGTATAATAGCAAAAACTCGTATATAATTACTAATGAAGAAAAAGGATTAGCAGAAAAAATAGGGATTTTAGAGAGAAAAAAAGAAAGTGCAATTGCTACAACATTAAGAATTTGTCAGATTTTAGTGGATAATGGTGTAGATTTAACCAATTTGCAACTTTATAAAAGAGTTAATGAAAGAAAATCGAGAGGAATTTTGTTAAATGAAATAGAACAAAAAGGAATTGATATAAAAAAAATAATAAAAGAAAACGGATTAGAGGGTACTTTTAAATTTGGTCGAAGAGTTTCACAATTACGCCAATCGTATAATGGAAAAGGGAAATGTGTAATATCAGAGGAAGAGAAAAAAATTGCAGAAAAAATTGGGATTTTAGATAAAAAAGAAAGTATAATTGATGAAACACTAAAAATTTGTCAGATTTTAGCTAATAATGGGGTCCATTTTGAAAGCATTGAATTATCAAAAATGATTGACGGTAAACAATATGATATTTTATTAAATGAAATAGAACAAAAAGGAATTGATATCATAAAGATTATAGAAGAAAATAATTTAAGTGGAGATTTTCCATTTGGCCAAAGAGTTGGATATTTGCGTTCAGCATATAATGGTACAATAAATTGTAAAATAACAGGTGATGAAAGAAGAACAGCAGAAGATTTAAGGTTAATAAGAACAGAACAAGAAACATCAATAGCAGAAACACTAAGAATATGCCAAGTTTTATATGATAATGGAGTTGATTTATTTAATCTGACACTTTCAAAAACTACTAATGGTAAAACCGAAGGAATAAAATTAACAGATATAAAGCAAGAAGGAATAGATATTTTAAAAATAGTTAGCGATAATGGATTAAATCCAGACTTTGAGTTAGGTCGAAGAATATCTTCGGTGAGAGGGTCATATAATGGGGCACAAAAACTGTTAATAACAGAAGAAGAAAAGAAACTTGCCCAAAGACTAGGTTTAATAAAAGAATATAGAGAAACATCAGTAGCAGAGACACTAAGAATATGTCGAATTTTAAGTGATAATGGAATTGATTTATCTAAAATACAACTTTCGGTCAAAGTGAATGGAAAATATAAAGAAATATTATTAAATGAAATAGAACAAGAAGGAATTGATATCATAAAGATTATAGAAGAAAATAATTTAAGTGGAGATTTTCCACTTGGAAAAAGGGTTAAAAGAGTTAGAGGAGCATATAATGGAACTGATGCAAACCCAATAACAGAGACGGAAAAAGAAGAAGCAGAAAAATTGGGAATATTAGGAAAGAAAAGAGGGAACAAAACAAAAATTAAAAGTGTCATAAATCAAAACAGAGAAAATTTGTCTTCAGCTTTAGAAAGCGGTGTAGAATTAGAAACAGAAATATTAATGGCAGAGAAGATAACAGAAAGGAGTGCAAGTGATGGTAGAGGACAATAAAATAAAAAGTTATTACATAGAAAATACTAAATTTAGTAGAATTGCACTTGCACAAGTATATGAAATTATTATTGAATATGAAGATGGAATAGAAAATGTTCCAGAGAATGTAATAAAATTTTTAGATGACAACAGAGATAAAGAATATGTTTTTGATTATAGTGATGACTTAGAAAACTTTAAATTAGAAAAAGATGCTGAAAATTTGTTAATATATATTTATACAAAATATTTAGCTCCAGAAGAAGAACGAAGAGTTATAGAAGATATTGCAAAAATGCAAGCTATTCAAAAAGAAAAAGAAAAACAAGAACAATTTTCAAGTGATGTGTTTAATTCTAATAGTGAAATAGAAGAGAAGATACAAGAAAATGTTTTGCCAGTAGAATATAAAGAGCCTTTAATAAAGAAAATTCTAAGATTTTTTAAAAATATATTTAAAAGAAAATAAGGAGGAATTTTATGAGCCCAGAAAGAGAACTTAAAAGACATGTTAAAGTATTAGAAGATATTAAAAATGCTTCTAATAAAGAAGAATTACCAAATGTAACATTATCTAGTATTGCAAGGTATTTAGCAAGTAATGCCTCTTTTGATAAAGTACATATAAGTCAAACAGCTTTTAAACCAGTTACTGATGCACTTGCAAAATACAATTATTTTAATGTACCAGAGGTAAAAATTGCATTTATGCAAGTCTTAAGAGAAAATTACGAAGGAAGAACAGAAGAAGAATATGAAGCATTATACACACAAATTTTAGAAGGAACAAGCATAGGAAATTATTTAGTAGAAATAGAAGAAAGAGCAAAAAAACTAGAACAACTAGAAGAGCTACAAGACTTAGAAAATCATAAACAAATTTTAAATCAAATAAAAGATGCATTCGAAATAAAAGAATTACCAAGTGTTGGAAGAGGTATATTAAATAGAAGAATACAAGAAGATACAAAAACCGATTATACAGACAGAATAGCAATTAGTAAATTACAAGAAATTTCTGATTGTATTTTAAGTAAAAAAGATGAACAAGAAATTAGAAAAGCAATTTTAAAAATGTGCGAGCAATTTGAAGCAAATGGAGAAGAAACCGAATTAGTGTATGAGCAAATAAGTTCCCAAATACTTTCAGATAAAAGGCTTGGATATATAGTAGAAGAAATAGAGAAAAGAGATGCAAAGGTTTTAGAGATATATAAAGATGATCATGAAAGAACAATGGAAAAAATAAAAGAAGCAAAAAGGATTAGCCAATTGCCACAAAATTTAACCTTTTCTAATTTAGCAGGATATTTAAGTGGAAACACAACAATATACCCAAAGGGAGATAAAATTTCTACTACAGAATTGAAAGATTTAACTGCGTTGTTATTAGATGGTAAAACTTTTGATGATGAAGAGGTTAAAGAAGAAGTTAAAAAAATTGCAGAAGAGAAATACCCAGAAAATGCAGAAGAGGCAAATGACCTTCTATATGAAAAAATATCGAAACTACCAAGAACAAATTATATGGTAGAAGAAATAAACTATTCTCAATCTAGGCAGGAAGAATTTATAGGAAGGAGCTGTAGCAATGTTAATGTTTATTTTATACCAAATCCAAATACACCAGTGGATGGGGGAAGATTTTATAATTGCTACATAAATAGAGTAGATAATTTAGATTTAGGGGAAATATTACAATTAGATTTAGAATCCATTGTGCCTCCTGGAATGGATGTGGATAGTATAGAATGGTATGTGCAAGAAAAATATGACCCAACATTTAAAGCGGCTGGTGGAATTATTTTAAATAAAGACGAAACAATAGGAAATGTAAGTGTATTTAAACCTTCAGATGGAACAGTAGGAATAACACCAGAAGAAAAAGAAAAATATGAGCAATTAAAAGAACTAAAAACACAGGTAAGTGAAATTATAAAAGATAGAAAAGAAAAAATGAAACAATTTGCAGATTTACAAAAAAGCTTACTTGCATATATGGACGATCAAGATGCAAAACTTGCAGAACTAGAAGAAAAAATAAGTCAAATTCAAGGTGAGGAAGAATTAGGACAAGCAAAACCAGAAAATAAACAACCAGAGAATAATGGAGAAGAAAGGTAAAAGGAGGTTTAATATGGCACCTAGAATATTTTCTATAAATAAAAATGGAGAAAAAATAGATTATAATGTAATATTAACTTTTAAAAGTGAAATAACTAAAAAAGATTATGTGGTATATACAGACAATTCTTATGATGAAGAAAACAAATTAAGAATATATGCTGCAATATATAATCCACTAAGTAATGAATTCATCAAAGAAGTAGAAGAACAGGAAGAATGGGATGAAATATACAAACTTTTAGATAAAGTAATGTTATAATTTATATAATGACTAAAATTAAATAAAATTATAATATGTGCTAACTATTTGTAAGAAATTTATGATAAAGATATAAATATTTTGACCACTTTTTTGACCACAACCCAAACATAAAACAATAGAAATAAAGAGAAATAAAAAAACAAGTGTTGTTCTGAAACCTTACAGAATAGCACTTTTTCAAATTCTATGGAAATAATGAGATTTAAAGGTTAGTCCTCATAACCCGAAGGTCGTAAGTTCGAGTCTTACCCCCGCAACCAAAAGATTTTATTAGAGTTGCAAGAGATTGTGGACTCTTATTTTTTTGACTAAAAATTTATTTTTACAAAAGTGGGGACAATTTGGGGACAGTCCCTACTTTTTTATGCAATAAATATCATATTTTAGCATTGCTAATTTATATTAAACTTAGAAAATCAAAAAAAGTAATTTTTAAGAAATTTTGAAAAGAGTTTTTATACGAGCATTTTCTCTAACACTTGACCTGCTTCTTTATTATGTGAGTCTACTGGATGCACATAGAAGTTTAAGGTAGTAGTTATTTGAGCATGCCCTAATCTTGATGCTACAACTGCTACATCTACATTTTTAGATATAAGCAAAGTAGCATTTGTGTGTCGCAAACCATGGAAAGTAATTTTTGGTAAGTTGTTCTTTTTTATAAAAGAACGAAACCAATCTGTAACTGTATCAGGATGCATAGGATTACCATTCCAAGTAACAAATAGTCTATTTGAATTATTCCATAAATTGCTTTCATTAATTTATCTGGAAGAATGTATTTAGAAACTTCTTTTATTGCTTCATAAATAACATCATTGCAATATATATTAATTTTTTCAGTTATCTCTCCATGCATTGCCATTCTACTGATTTTTTTAAAAATCCAAAACAAACCCAGAATATGATCAGTATGACTATGAGATATAAATATATTTTTTATATCTTTTAATTGAATATTTATTTGTTTTAGTCTTTTTATAATTTCTATTCCGCCACCTGTATCAACTAAAAAGTTGCCATTTTCATTTTGTATTACAAAGCAAGTATTATATAAATCTAGAGTACCACCATTACCTGTTCCAAGCATTATTATTTTATCTATATTTAACACCTTTCAATGATTCTTTAAAAATCATAATTATTTCAATATATTAACTATTTCAATTGGAGCAATTAATTTTTGTTTATTATTAATTATAGCAGTTTTTACATAACTGCCTCTTAATTGTCCTTCCATATCGTTTATTATTTTATTATATTCAAACCATTTTACATCTAAAATTTCTTCTTTATCAAATTTAATATCCTCATTTATTAATTTACAATTAAATGCAATCATCACAAATAAATCATCTTCCATAATTCTATTTGCAATATAACATATACCATTTAATTTAACATCACATCCAGTTTCTTCTTTTATTTCTCTAATTGCTCCTTGCTCTAAACTTTCATTAAAATCTAAATGCCCCGCTGGAAAGTTCCATTTTTCATAGCATTTTTTCTTAGCCTTTTGTACTAATAAATACTTTCCATCTTTTTCAATGATTCCGCCTACTATTACTTTCATTCTTATTTACATCCACTATATATAATTAATATTTATAATCTTTAAAAAAATATATTTTCTTCTAAGTCATCGGGATGTTTTAATTCTATATCTAAAACTTCCCATGGAAATAAAGGATAAGTATATTCTATATTTAGTTCTTTACATTTTTCTTCACTAAATTTATTATTACCATTATAGCAATATGCTGAGTCTTCATAAATAGCCATATCTGAAAAATCTTTGCTACCATATTCTTTAGTTAAACAAACATATAATATTCTTGCATTTTTATATTTTTTCTTTATTTCATTTATACAAATTTCTGCACTGGTTCCTGTACTATGCATTGCTTCTACTACTAGAAAAACAGGAGATTCTTTTTCAATTTTTATCGAGTTAAGGGGGTTAAAAATCATTTCAATTTTATTGCTACCATTTTTATACGCAATATGTTTGATTTGAAGTGGTAAAAATTTTATTATATTTAACTTATTAGAAATATATACAGCTGGTATTGCACCACTTCTTAAAATAGGACATATATAATCTATCTTTATTTGATTCTGATTAATAAATTTAGATAAGTTTTCGCATATTTTATCTATATGTTTTTCAAAGGCTTCATTGCTCATTTTTTTATAATTTCTATCCATTATTTATAAGCTCTTTTAACTTGTTGAAATTATATCATAAAAAATAAAATTTGTCTTCTATTTTGACAGATTAATAAAAGACAATTTATTGTAAAAAAATGTCTTTTATGATAGAATACAATAAAATAATTATAAATAATGGGAGCAAATATTATGGAAGAATTAATGAAAGAGATAAAACAATTTAATGAAGAAAGAGATTGGGATAAATTTCACTCACCAGACAATCTAGCAAAATCAATCTCTATTGAAGCTGGAGAACTATTAGAATGTTTTCAATGGAATAGTGAAAATTATAATAAAGAGGAAGTATGTGAAGAACTTGCAGATGTATTTACGTATTGCATTCAAATGGCTATGAAATTAGGAGTAGATCCTAAAGAAATAATATTAAAAAAGTTAGAAAAAACAAAGAAAAAGTATCCAGTAGAAAAAGCTAAGGGCGTAAGCACTAAATATAACAAGTTATAAAAGTAATAATTTTGGGGGCAATTATTATGGTAGATATAGAGACATATAAGTTTGATACAAATGTTATAGAAAAATTAGAAAATACAAAGTTTGGAAATAAATGGCCTATTGTATATATAATTAATAATAATAAAGAGGCATATATTGGTGAGACTGTGAATGCATATATAAGGGCAAAACAACATTTAGATAATCCACGAAGAAGAATATTAAATTTGATAAGTATAATAAGTAGTGAAAAGTTTAATAAGTCAGTTATATTAGATTTAGAAGCATTTTTAATTAAGTATATGTCCGCAGACCAAAAATTCAAACTTCAAAATGGAAATGGTGGGTTACAATATCATGATTATTATCAAAGAGAAATGTATGAATCAAAGTTTAAAGAAATATGGGAAATGTTAAGAGAAAAAGGGATTGTTCAAAATGATTTAAAAGTTATAGAAAATTCTGATTTGTTTAAATATTCACCATATAAATCTTTGACACCAGATCAATATGAAATAGTTAATAAAATTTTAAACACATTATCAGAAGATATAAAGTCAGAAAAGCAATCAACATTTATAGTTCATGGTGGAGCGGGGACAGGGAAAACCATATTAGGTATATACTTAATAAAGTTATTAACAGAAGCCAAAGACAATTACATCAATTTTAATGCTGAAGGATTAGAAGATGATATTAAAGATATTTTAAAGATACATGATTCAATAAAAGCTTTAAAAGTAGGATTAGTAATTCCTATGGAAAATTTAAGAGAAACGATAAAAAAAGTATTTAGGAGTGTAAAAGGACTAAATTCTAAAATGGTACTTAGTCCTACTGATGTAGCAAATAGTAATGAAAAATATGACTTATTAATTGTAGATGAATCACATAGATTAAGGAAAAGAGAGAATCTAACAAATTATAGTTCTTTTGATAATAACAATAATAAATTTAATTTGGGTAAAAATGGAAATGAATTAGATTGGATAAGGTTACAAAGTAAATATCAAATATTGCTTTATGATGAAAAACAAACTATAAAACCAACAGATATAGATAAAGATAAATTTATTGATATAGAAAAAGAAAAGAATACGCATAGTTATTCTTTAAAGACACAATTAAGATGTCTATTAGGAGGAGATGAATATGTAGATTATGTGAAGGAAATATTCAGTAACAATCCACCTAAAGAATATAAAAATTTTAAAGAATATGACTTTAAAATTTTTGATGATATAGAAACAATGATTAACTCTATAAAGTCTAAAAATGAAGTATATGGATTAGCTAGAAATGTAGCAGGATTTGCATGGAAATGGAAAAATAGAAAGAAAAAACTAAATGAAATATTAGAAAATAATTTATTTGAAATAGAAATAGATGGACATAAGTATATATGGAATACTAAGAATAAAGATTGGATAAATTCTCCTAATGCTATTAATGAAATAGGTTGTATTCATACGACACAAGGGTTTGATTTAAATTATACAGGATTAATAATTGGTAATGAATTAAAATATGATGATGTGAACAAGAAAATTTATGTAGATAGAGATAATTATTATGATCAAAAAGGAAAAAACAATACATCAGATGAACAGTTATTAGAATATATATTGAATATTTATTCTACGATGTGTACTAGAGGAATGAGAGGAACATATTTGTATGTGTGTGATGAAAGGTTAAGAAAATATTTAAGTAAGTACATAAATAAATATTCGCCAGATAATAATGGAATTACTTATGCTGTTTCAGAGGACGAAGAAAAATATACATATAGTGTTGCAGAAGATAGCGAAGAATATAGATATGAATAAAATAATTTACAATAATTAATGATTTAATAAAAAATGTAAATATAAGATGAAATATAAAATGGGGTAAATAATGGAAGATTCTAAAAACTATTGTGTAAATGTTTATAAAAAGATATCTAAAGATGAAAGAAAAAATTGGAAATTATATATAGATGCAATTTATAAAGCAGATCCTAATGAAAAGACAATGAAAGCAGAAGTTATTTCTAAATTATTAGGAGTAAAAAATCAAGGGGGATTTAGGTTTTTAGGCAAAATGAACTGTCCTAAATTAGTAGTATTATTTACTAGTGGAAAAGATATTTATTGGAAAGATAATTTAGATATAGATACGGGGACATTACTATATTATGGAGATAATAAAACACCTGGTACAGAATTGCACAACACAATATTAGGTGGTAATAAGATATTAAGACATATATTTAAATTAGCATATTCTGAAGATATTAAACAAAGGGAAAATATTCCGCCTATTTTCGTATTTAAAAATGCTAATGGGAGAGATGTAAAATTTATGGGATTAGCTGTTCCAGGAAAAATTGGAATGCCAAAGAAAGAATGGCTAACCGCGGTATGGGGATGTAACATAAATGATGATAGATTTCAAAATTATAAATCATATTTTACAATATTAAATACGTCAACAGGATCTGAATTTGAGAATGAAGAAGGAATTAATTTAGCTTGGTTAAATGATATAGAAAAAGGGAATGCATTACAAAGTAAATATTGCCCAACTGAATGGAAAAACTATATTTTAAATAAAAAGTTTTTAACTTTAGAAGCAAAAAGAGAAAAAAATGTCAAATCCAAGGAGAATCAATTGCCATCTGATGAAAAACAACTTAAAATGTTAGTAGAATTACAAAAATTTTTTATAGGAAAAGATAGAGGGTATAGTTTTGAAAAATTTGCAGCGGACATTTTAAAGCAAATGAATATAAATATATCGGATATTGAGGTTACAAGACCTTATAAGGATGGAGGATTTGATGCAAAAGGAAATTATACTATTTTTAGAGAGGCAGAAAGTAGTGTAAGTATTAATTTCTATATGCAAGCCAAATGTTATTCTATTAATAATTCTATAGGGGTTAAAGATACTTCAAGATTAATTTCAAGAACAAAAAATAATCAATTTGGAATATTATTTACTACTTCTTATATTGCAAACCAGGCATATACTGAAATCCTTAAAGACGGACAATCAATTGTTATTATAACTGGAAAAAATATAATTGATTTTCTATTTAATGAGTTGGAACTAAGAGATGTAGATAAAATGTTAGAATATTTAAAAAATACATATTAATTATTAATATCAATAAAAGATAAAATATCGTATAAATTATAGATAGGAGTAAAAAGAATGAAACAATATAAATTTACTTTTATAGATTTGTTTGCAGGAATTGGAGGTTTTCATCAAGCTATGAGATTTTTAGGAGGTAAATGTGTAATGGCTTCTGAAATAAATCAGGCTTGTGTAGAAACATATAAATTAAACTTTAAAGATGTAGATATAAGGGGAGATATAAGAAAAATTGATCCAAATACTATACCAAAGTTTGATGTATTATGTGGAGGATTTCCGTGTCAGTCTTTCAGTAAGGCAGGTAAACAAAAAGGATTTGAAGATGAAACGAGGGGAGATTTATTTCATTATATAATGAAAATTCTAGATGCTCATCCAGAAACAAAATTTGTTATACTAGAAAATGTAAGAAATTTAGCTGATAAAGAAGAGCATTGGCAAATTATAAAGAAAGAGTTAACAAAAAGGGATTTTTACATAACAGAAGATCCAATTATAATATCTCCATCAGATTTTGGCTTACCACAAATTAGAGAAAGAGTATATATATTGGGAATAAAGAATTCTATCAGAAATAAAAAGATACTTACAAATGGATGTATTCATGATGAAGATATTAATATTGAAAAGTATAAAAAACAATGCAAAATGGGAGATGCTTGGAAAATATTAGAAAATAATGTTGATGATTCTTATTGCATAAGTGAGCAAGAAACAAGAATGATTAATGCATGGAATGAGTTTAGAATAGCAATTAGAAAAAAAATTATAGGTTTTCCTATATGGTTAGATAGCTTTGGAGTAGGAATAAATGATGAACGAGAATACAGAAATAAAATTAAATATAATGAAATGAAAGACTGGAAAAAGAAAATAGTTGATAATAATAGAAAGTTATATTTAAAAAACAAAAAGTTTATAGATAAATGGATAAAAGATTATGACATGATGAATAAAAGCAAACTATTTAAAAAATTTGAATGGAATTGTGGAGAAGATTGTAATGATATTAAAGAATCGATTATTCAGATAAGGCAATCAGGAATACGTGCTAAAAGACCCACGTATTTTCCTTCGTTAGTAGCGATAGTAAATACTCCTATAATATGGGATAAAAATATACAAAGATATAGACATATTACACCAAGAGAAGCGGCTAATCTTCAGAATTTTTATAAAGGATATAAATTTACAGGAACAGATAGAGAAATATATAAACAATTAGGAAATTCAGTAAATGTAAAAGTTTTAAAAAGAATAAGTAAGAACTTATTTAAACTTGGAGAAGAAGGATGGGACGAAAATGGAAAGAATGATTAATATAAGACCTACTACGGGGGTATATGCAACATATAGAAGATTAACTTATAAGCCATGGACAGCTATAGCTGAATTTGTAGATAATTCAACTCAAAGTTATTTTGACCATGAAAAAGAATTAAAAAATTTAGATGAATTTGATAAATTACATATTGAAATAATTTATGAGAATGGAAAAGATGGTAATGATACTTTAATAATTAGAGACAATGCTTATGGAATGGAAATAGAGGAATTTGAAAGGGCATTTACTTTAGATAAGGCACCTAGAAACACTAATGGTAGAAATGAATTTGGTATGGGATTAAAAACTGCTGCATGTTGGTTTGGTGCAAAATGGTCAGTAATTTCGTCTCAATTTGGATCTCAATATAAATATCAAGCAGAACTAGATGTGGACAACCTACATGAAAATAAGCAGGAAGAAATATTAATGGATATCTTTGAAGAAGAGGAAAAAAGTCATTATACTGAAATAAGAATAGAAAACTTAAATAAGAGAATAACAGGTTCTAGAACAATAGGAAAGGTTAAGGACTTTTTAAGTAGTATATATAGGCAAGACATAAGAAGTGAAAAAATAGAATTAAGTTATAATGGCGAAATACTAAAATTTAATGAACCACAAATATATAAAGAGGAATTAACAAATGGTGAAGAGAAAGAATGGAAGAAAGATATTAATTTTGACATACAACATAATGGGAAACAATTAAAAGTAGAAGGATTTGTTGCTATTAGGATACCCGGAAGTGTTAAAGAAGCGGGTTTTACCCTTATGAGAAGAGGTAGGGCGATTGTAGGAGGACCTGAAGAAAATTATAGGCCATATGAGATTTTTGGAGATTCTAATTCATATGCATATCAAAGGTTATTTGGAGAACTAAATATGAATAATTGGCCAGTTACGCAAGCAAAAGATCAATTTGATTGGCATAGTGACGGATTAGAAGAAAAGTTTATTGATACATTAAAAGAACTAACTAAAGATTACAGAAGTAAAGCGGAAAATATAAGAGTTAGGGACAGAGTTAATACAGAAGACTATATGTCTAATGTCAAAAACAACCTGAGCAAAACAGGTGCAATAAGCGATATTGCTGTAAGTGCTATTGAAGAAAAAAATTTATCTGAAACAATTGATGGCGAATCAGGTAAAGAAGAAAATAGAGAATTAGACAAACAAAATGAAGTTAATGATATAACAGCATGTGAATCTGGAGACGAAAGTTTACAAATAGAAGGGCCAGAAAAGTATCAAATTAAACTGACATATAATAATACACAATATAATTTTGAAGTAGAATTGATAACAGAAAATTCATTTGCAAGTTGGTTGTTATATGAAAAAATAGAAGAAAATCATTATAAGGTATCATTAAATATGAAACATCCTTTTTTTGAACCACTAATTAATAATAAAGAATTTGGTCAATTAATGGTTAGGATGGTAATTGCAATAATATTAGCAGAAATAGAGGCTTCTAAAATTTCCTTTGATGGTAGAGTAGCCACAACAGATATAAGAATGAAAATGAATAAGATATTAGAAGAGTTAAGTTCAGATGGGGGAATATAACATGAATAAAGAAGTAAAGATGTTTATAGAAGAGGATAAGGAAAGTTGGAATATATCGCTGTGTGGAGAATTCAAAGACAAAATAATGGAACAGTTATTAGAAGATGATATACCAAAAACTGCTGCAGATAAAATTTTCTATAATGCAGTAAATATATTGTCTCATTGCCCAGATCCAAGTAAAAAAGAAAAAAATGGCAAAACACGGAATAGTAATAGGAAAAGTACAAAGTGGTAAAACATCTAATTTTATAGCATTAACGGCATTAGCATTTGACAACAAATATAATATTGCAGTAATTTTGGGTGGAAATAAAAATAATTTATTAAATCAAAATGCAAATCGTATCAAGAAGTATTTTGAAAATATTGATGATGAAAAATTAGTTATACTAACAACCAATCAAAATGAAACATTATTACAGAGTGATAATATAAAAAGATTTATTGACGAGGGTAGAAAGGTAATAATTGTAGGCCTTAAACATCAAAAGCACATAAATAAAATAACAAAAATATTTGAAAAAACATCATTGAGTGACGAGCCAACCATAATAATTGATGATGAGGGAGATCAAGCAACATTAAATACAAAAGTTTATTCTAATAATATGAGTACTATTTACAAGTCTGTTATTGAATTAAAAAGTAAAATAAATAGACATTGCTTTATATCAATAACTGCAACACCTCAAGCTAATATACTTATTAGTACAGTTGATTTATTATCACCAGATTTTGGAATACTGGTCTATCCTGGTGAAGAATACTGCGGTTTGAATGAGTTTCATGGAGAAGATCAAGATAGATATATAAAGATTATTCCAGAAAACGAAGAAAGTTTAATTGAAAGTAATGGAGTTCCTTTAAGTTTTTATCATGCATTTGCAGATTTCTTTGTTGGAGGAGCTGTAAGAAACTATAGAGGAGATAATGGGAAACATGCTATGTTAATACATCCAAGTCAAAAGAAGATAGATCATAAGATAGTAATAGATAAAATATCTGCTATATTAAATGATTGGAGAGAAAAAGCAGAAATACGATTGAAGAAAATTAATGATATATCTTATAAATCATTAGAAACATTTTTAAAAGATTCATATGAGAGATATAAAGAAGACGGAGTAAAATTACCAGATTACAATGAATTGGAAATATATATATTAAATTGTATAAAAAAATGTTCACCAGTTCACTTGTGTAACAGTGATGAAGATGCAAGTATTAATTCAGAATATTATAAATTAAATATTTTTGTCGGTGGAAATATGGTAGAAAGAGGTATTACTATTAAAGGATTAGCAGTTACATATATTATTAGAAGAGCTAAGGGAAAGAGTAATGTAGACAATATGGAGCAAAGAGCCAGATGGTTTGGATATAAAAAGAAGTTTTTAGATATATGTAGAGTATATACAACAGAACAAATAAAAAGTGAGTTTTCAGATATACTAGAATGTGATGAAGATTTATGGGCTTTGATTGAAAGAGCATACATAAATGGAACAGAATTTAAGAAAATACCAAGAATATTTATTTTATCTAGTAGAATGCTAAATTTAACTAGAAGTAATGTAGCAAAAACAGAAAGGGTTAAATTTTCACAATGGACAAAACAAAATACTATAGAATTAAGTAAAGAAAGCGTTATTAAAAATACCAACTTAATCAATGGCTTTAGAACGACTATTAAAGACAAATTAGAATTGCTTGATTATAGTGGCGCTAATCAACATATGATGGCAAAAGGAGTAAAATTTAATACATTTAAAGAGAGTGTTATAGATAATATGATTTTTCCAGTGGATAGTAATATACAAAAGGAGTTTTTTGATAAATTAGAAGAGTCTTTAAGAAAATGCAGTATTAACCCTGTTGTTGATATCGTATGGATTAGAGATAAAGAACATGAAACTCGTTCTGTAGATGAGTCTGGATATATAAAATCACAAATGTTTCAAGGATATAATTCAAAATACTGTGGAGATGCAAATATTATAACACCAGATAGGAATAATATTATGCAACTGCAAATTCATTATATAAAACCTATTAATTTAGAAAATATTGAGTATTATTCACCAGCGTTAGCATTATATATTCCATTAGAATATTCTGAAGAAATGTCAAAACTGGTAAAGAAAGTGTAGGGGTGTTTTATGGAAGTAAATGATTTGATTAGTAAGATACAAACTTTAGAAAGACCAAAACAATTCAATGAATATAATTTATTTAAGTTAGATGAAAATATATATTATGGTATAGATAAAAATGATTGCATTAGTTTTTTAGTAGAATCAACAATTCCTAATGTATATCCAGTTATACAAGAAACCAAATATCTAAATTTTAGTTTTAACATAATTGCTAAAATCATTATAAATGAAGAATGTGTAAATAAGAGAGTACATATATTAACATGTACTAGTAAATCATCGAGCGATATTAAAGCGTTTATAAGTTTAACAGAAGCTTTTAAGAATAGTATTAAAGAGAATAATCCTTTTATTATTAATGAATTATTTTCATCATTAAAAAACTTATTTGAAGATATAAATGCTAAAACAGATACTGAATTACAAGGATTTTTTGGGGAATTATATGTTATATATTACTTTATGCAAAATGGAATAAATATAGTTGATAATTGGCAAAAAAAAGAAAAAATGAAATTTGATTTTTCAATAAATGAACAAAAGAAAATGGAAATAAAATCTACTCTGAAAGATACAAGAATTCATCATTTTAGACATGAACAATTACTATCTGAATTATATGATATTATTATAGGATCAGTACTATTAAGAGAAAGCGACACAGGACTTAGTCTATATGAACTTATTTTAAAAGTAAAAGAAAATGCTAAAGGTAATTATAAAGTTCTCCTTTATATAGAGAATTTTATTAAAAATACTTCAGACGAAAAATTAAAGAATATTAAGTATGATGAATTATATATTAAAGATAATATAAAATTTTATAGAGCCAACATGGTGCCTCGTTTTAATGAAAAAACTCCTGAAGGAGTAAGTAAGGCAGAATATGATTCTGATTTAAGTAATGTAATTAACTTAACTAATAATGAATTAATTAAATGGCTACAGGGAAAATAAGATTAGAAAATTAAAATATTCTATTATGGATATAGCATATATTTATAAAATAAAAACTTTCTTTTTTGGAAATAATGTGATATAATATTATTATAATCAAAAAGGAGAGTTTTTATTATGTTAGGAGAAAAAATAAAATTTTATAGAGAAAATAAAAATATGACCCAAAGCGAAATTGCAGAGATATTAGAAGTAAAGCCAGCAACAGTTTCTAAATATGAAACTGGAACATTAGAACCAAATATTGAATCATTAAAAAGATTAGCAGAGATTTTCGAAATAACTATAGATGAATTATTAAAAGATAAAGATAAATTTGATGTTTCTGAACTAGATATATTAGAAGTATTAAAAGAACAGAAAAAGATGAAATTAAAAGGCAACTTATATCATAATACTCAGATTATCTTTGCATATAACACCAATCATATTGAAGGAAGTAAATTAACTGAAGATCAAACTAGATATATTTTTGAAACAAATTCAATTTTATTTGAAGGTGAGACGATAGCCAGTGTAGATGATATATTAGAAACTGCTAATCATTTTAAATTAGTTGATTATATGTTAGATAAAGCAGAAGAAAATTTGACAGAAGATATGATAAAAGAATTTCATAAGATTCTAAAAGAGGGAACTATGGATAGCAGAAAAGAATGGTTTATGGTTGGAGATTATAAGAAAATAGTTAATGAAGCTGGAAATATGAAAACATCAACACCTAGGCAAACCCCAAAAGATATGGTAAAATTAATGGAATGGTATAATTCATTAGAAAAAATAACAATAAACGAAATAATAGAATTTCATGTTAGATTCGAAAAAATACATCCATTTCAAGATGGCAATGGTAGAGTTGGAAGAATAATTATGTTTAAGGAATGTCTAAAAAACAATATAATTCCATTTATTATACTAGATAAAGATAAATTGTTTTATTATAGAGGTTTAAAAGAATACAAAAATGAAAAAGGATATTTAATTGATACTTGCTTAAATGCACAAGATCAATATACAAAGTTAGTAGAATATTATTTGAAATAGAAGAGGTGAAAATATATGTCGGATTTAAAACCAGCAGATATACAAGAAATAATGAGATATGTAAGAAAGAAAACAAAAAAAGGACCAGGGTATGTATGGGACTTTAATGATATAACATATAAAGAGTTTATAAATGGAGCGACAGGATGTAATATTGATGAAGAAAAATATAAAATCAATGGAACTTCAAAAGAAAAAAGGCTTAGACAATTTCTTATAACCGAAGATAATGCACGAGTTATTTTATTACTAATGGAAATGGTGGATTATGGAACGAGAAGGAGCTTTTTGCTAAAAACTCATATTAAAAATATGAATAAGATAATTAAAGAATTAAAAAATCATGAGAAAACTATTGAAATAAATAGTAGCACAATAAAAAACAAAAAAGAAGAAGAAATACTTTTAAGGGAAATAAAAGATAAAGTTTCAAAGGGTCAATATATATTTGCTATAGACAGATTACATACGTTACTAAAATATAAATATGAAGCAATTTTTAAATCTATAAATAAAGAGATAAGAGGAGAAACACTGGATGCAATATCAGGAGAATTAAATAATATCTTAAGAGAAAATAGTGTGTTTAAAGAAAAGACAACATTTAGCATATTATCAGCAACAAAAAAGATAATGAAGGACTTTGATGATGCTAGGAATAATAAAACATATGCACATGCAAATACTATTATGGAAAAAAATGAAGCAGAGTTTTTATGTACATATTTGATTTATTATTATAATTTTATAAGTAGAATTGATTTCAAAAAGATAAAAGTCAATAAAGGCGAGAATTAACTCGCCTTTTACTATGTATTTAAACTTCCTGTAATCAATTCTACTCCATCACAAAACCCATTTCTATAATATTTCTCATTCCAATAATCAATATAATTCATAAAATTCTCATCAAGAAAACCAAGTTGCTTTTCAACATATTTTTTATCCTTATTAGGAACACATTTTAAAATTCTTTCAGAAATCTCATCAAAATAAATATGATGTTTTCTATCTTCATCACAAGTTAAACTGCATAATTCTTCCTCTCTAAAATCTAACCAATCTTTTAAAATATCATCTTTAACTTCTCTTAAATTATTCATTGCTTAAACCTCCATTTTTAATAATTTTAAAATTTTACACATCAAAACACTAAAAAACTTGCAATAACAAACTTAAAAATGTATTGAAATTTTATATGTTTGATGCCTTAAAAAATTGGGGACAAATTGGGGACAATTGTTGCAAAAAAGTACCAAATTTAACCTAAAAAATAATCACGCCAATTTGCTCTAACCCTATTAAAACCAATAAAAACTCAAGTTAACAAAATTTCTCAAAACCTCCAATTAAACTCTCATAACCCGAAGGTCGTGAGTTTAAGGCTTACGATGCAACCAATTAAGCTCATAGTGCTAGATGTTTTATTTTTTTGAGAAAAGGTGCTATAATATCCACATAAAGAACAACGGCAATGCAGAAAAATTTAAAATACCAAAAGGAATTGAAAATTTTAGCACAAATAAAAAATAATAAACAATCGAAAATTTTCTAGTAAATAATAAAAGAAGTATAGGAGAAAAAATAATGCAAATTAAATATATTGAAAAAATTCCAACAGCTACTGAATTTAATATGCTAACAGAATCAGTAGGTTGGGGAACGAGAGAAAACAATATTATAGAAGAAGCTTTAAAAAATACATTATACTCACTTTGTGTTTATGATGTGGATAAGCTAATTGGATATGGAAGAATTATTGGAGATAAAACAATATTTTTATACATACAAGATATAATGGTAATTCCAGAATACCAAGGTAAAAAAATAGGAACAGGTATAATGAACAAATTAATAGAAAAGATTAATG
>OIZL01000379.1_pt1 | contig 34194 bp, 21 predicted proteins | sample 1588541 | NCBI WGS metagenome assembly OIZL01 (sample SAMN03283285) | human gut metagenome | biome: human-associated habitat; material: feces | host: Homo sapiens | place: Peru | collected 2012 | reverse complement strand
AGTCAATACGCCACCCTGCATTATTTGCTCTTGCATTAAACATATATGACCACCACGTATATGCTCCTTCTTTGTCCGGATATATTTTTCTAAATGTATCTGTAAATCCAGAGTTTAACAATTCTTCTATTTTACTTCTTTCTTCGTCTGTAAAACCTGCATTTTTTCTATTTGACTTTGGATTTTTTAAATCTATTTCTGTATGTGCTACATTTAAATCTCCACATATAATTACTGGCTTTTGTTTGTCTAATTCTATTAAATATTTTTTAAATGCTTCTTCCCAAGTCATCCTGTATTCAAGTCTTGCAAGCTCTCGTCCAGAATTTGGTGTGTAGCAATTTACCATATAAAATTTATCAAATTCTAATGTTATTACTCTACCTTCTTTATCGTGTTCTTCTATTCCTATTCCATATTCTACATTTAATGGCTCTTTTTTTGTAAAAATTGCTGTCCCTGAATATCCTTTTCTTTCTGCATAATTATAGTATTGATAATATCTTTGTAAATCTAACTCTATTTGACCTTCTTGCATTTTTGTTTCTTGAATGCAAAATATATCTGCATCAAGTTTTTTAAATGATTCTTCAAAACCTTTTTTATATATTGCCCTTAATCCATTCACATTCCATGAAACTAATTTCATAAATTTCTCCTTAATTTTCTTTATATACTTTTAATTTTACTAACAAACTATATATTTTTGTTCCAAATGGTATCATATATATATCTTCTTTTGTTAACATCTTCATTGCAAGTACTAATATTAAATATACTAAAATTCCTATACATATAGCTATAATTGTTGAGATTGCATTTCCAAGTGTTCCTACAATTACTTTGTACGCAATATAAACTATAATTCCCATAACTGCTGATGCAAAAGTTGGTTTTAATACATGATCTTTTAAATTCATGTTTAGTTTTATTTCTTTGTTTAAATAGTACATACATATTACAAATAATATAACTTGGCATACTATTGAGCTAATAACAGCTCCTAATATGTTAATTTCTGGCTTACTTATTAGAATGATATTTAATACTAATTTTATTACTCCTCCAATCGCTAATGCTATCGCTGGAATATGTACTTTTCCGAACCCATATAGTCCGCCTTCTACAACATAGTTTAGTGATACAAATATCATTGTAATTGTACTTAAAACTAATATATTAGCTCCATTTGATGCTGCTGGGTAGATTAATTTTAAAACTGGTTCTGCAAGTGCTACTAGCCCTGCTGCACATGGCATTATTAATAAAATTGAAGCAAAGAATGAAAATGATAATCTTTTATTTACTGTTGCATAATCTTTTACTGATATTGCTGATGATATTGCTGGGACCAAAGCTGTGCAAAAAGCTCCTGTAATTGCAAGTGGAAGATGTATTATTGTTACGACCTTTGACAATACACCTGATAGCTCCATTGCTTTTGCTTCTAGTGCTGCCTTTCCGCCTTCTAGGATTCCAGAAAATGCAGTTTGTATACAATTACTTATTGTAACTGTGTCTATCATATTATTAATAACTGATATTAATGAACCAATTGTCATTGGTATTGATATAGCAAATATTGTTTTTATAAGTTTTCCTGTAGTTTTGTCTTCCTGTTCTACTGTTTGAGCCTCACACTCTGCCATAATTCCTTTTTTTCTTCTTTTGTAGAAAATAACCAAATATGTAAAAGAAATTAAAATGGCCAGTGTTGTAGACAAGTTTCCTCCTGCAGCCATAATAGCTGGATCTTTACCTACTAGTGCATATACAAATGTAATTGTTAAAACACAATTAAAAAATTGCTCTAATGTTTGAGAAACACTTGTTGATTTCATGCTTCCAAGTCCTGCAAAATATCCTCTTAAAACAGCAGAAGAAGCAACAAACATTATTGCTGGTGCTAGAACCATTAAAACATATTTTACATCTGGTACATTTAATATGTTTTTTGCTATTATACCAGCTCCAAAGAATAGTACTAATGAGAAAAATGCTCCAATTAATGTAAATATCTTTAAAGAAGTTTTAAAAATTCTATGTGCACCTTTGTGGTCACCTATTGCTACTCTCTCTGATACTAGTTTAGAAATTATTGTAGGTATACCTACTGATGATAGTGTAAGCAGCAACGAATACACTGTGTAACCAGCATCATAATACCCATTTCCTATATCTCCAAAACCATCTATGTTAATTATTACTAGCCTATAAACAAATCCTAATATTTTTATTAAAACTTGTGCAATCATAAGCATAGCAACATTTTTCATAAATGATGAATTGTTTTCTTTTTTCATTTTTTCTCTAGCTTCCATTTGTACCTTCCTTTACTTGTTAATATTTATTTTATATCATATATATAATTTTTTTACAATGTTTTTTCTTTTAAATAATGGAAGTGTGAAGTGCAAAGTGAGACGGTTTTTCCTATACAATAAAAAAATAGGGGGTTGTTCCCCCTATCTTTTATTATTTTTATTTTATTACTTCTACGTCTAAGTATCTTACTCCCCATGCTATTGCTTCTGCGTGTGAATTCATATAAACGTCTATTCTGTTTCCTTGTATTGCGCCGCCTCTATCTTCTACTACATAAGTTTTTCCGTTTATAACCATTTGTGTTCCAAATGCAAATGTACTTGGAGCTGCAACTGTATGGTTTGCTGTTGCTCTTTTTCCTGATGCTGTGACTCCGTTTGTTTTACCACAACATCTTGCACATGAACAGTATGCTGTAACTTTATATCTTCCACTTGATGCAGTTGTTACTGCATTACCTCTTGATGAACTTCTTGCTGTAACTGTTTGTATTTGAACTACTTTGTTTACTGGCTCTTTTATTACTTTAGAAGATAACTCTATTCTTTCTACTTCTACATCGCCTTTATATCTAACTTTGTAAGTTACTTCTTTTAAACCTTTTTTACCAGCTTGTATAACTTTATTTACTGTACTACTTCCGTTTGAAACATCTTTTGTTATTGTTTCAAATGGTATTTCTTCTTTAACTGTTATTATTTCTTCTATTATGTCTGTATAGCTCTGTGCTCTTTCTTCTATATTTGTTTCTAAACTTTCATTATTTACTTCTGCAATTTGTGTTGGCTCTTGTCCGTTTAGTGAAATTACTATTGCATTTGCAGATGTAAGTTCTTCTTCTAGTGAAGGTGTTACTACTTCATCTGATGAAAGCATTATATGGTTTTCTTCTAATATTTCTGATACTTTTGTTTTTGATGTTAAAACTGTGATTTCGTGGTTGTTTGAAAATTTTATTTTAACACTGTTTACTTTTACATTTCCCGCTAATACCGATATCCCTAAGATTACAACAAATAATATACTTAATGCAATAATCTTTTTATATGATATATGCGAATGTTTTTGTTTATTCATAAGAATATTTAATCCCTCCTTCAAGCGACCTTTTTAATTATACCATTTTTTGAAAGTTTTGTCAAATTTGGAAACTTTTTTGTTATTTCCGTAGTATAATTATATGCTGCTTGTACCAAAAATATGCATAAGGAAACAAGGTTTATATAATATATGATTTAACAGATAAATTGGATTTTGCTTAATTATTTCTTGCTATGCTGTTTTCGGTATGCTATAATGAATTCGTAAATTTATTTTAATAGGAGGTCTTTATTATGTGGATTGCAATAGCCATTGTTGTATTATTAGTAATTCTTGTAATTTCTATGTACAATAATTTAGTTAGACTAAGACAAAAAGTAAAAAATTCTTGGAGTCAAATTGATGTTCAATTACAAAGAAGATTTGATTTAATACCAAATTTAGTAGAAACAGTAAAAGGTTATATGACTCATGAAAGTGATGTATTAACAAAAGTTGCAGAACTTAGAACATCTTGGGCAAATGCTGGTACTATTCATGAAAAAGCAGAACTTGATAATCAATTATCAGGAGCTTTAAAAACTATTATGGCAGTTTCTGAAAGTTATCCAGATTTAAAAGCTAACCAAAATTTCTCTGAATTACAACAAGAACTACAAAATACAGAAAATAAAATTTCTTTCTCAAGACAATTTTATAATGATAGCGTAACAATGTATAACACTAAATTAGAGGTTTTTCCTTCTAATATTATTGCTTCTATGTTTGGATTTAAAGCAGAAGAGTTCTTTAAAGTAGAAAGCGAAGAAGCTAGAAAAAATGTTAAAGTTGATTTTAACAAATAATAATGCAAACAAAATAAGCTAGTGCTTAAAGCACTAGCTTATTTACCTGATTATTTTTCAGCCGCTCTATATAAACTATTCATGTGACTTGTTATTTCTTTTATCCAGTTTTCTGGTGGGTCACAGTAAGTATTCCCTATTTTATAAATACTAGTTTTCGAACTTTTGAAGTATGTATTACCACTTATTAACTTTCCAAATCCTATTATACACTCTTCTGCTGATTCAAAACTCTTTGTTCCATTTTCATTCATTATTCCGAACCAGTTGTTTCTATTTCTAGCAGCTGAAGAGTTTCCAGCTGATGATTCTTGTATAGCTACTGCTATTGCAAATATTGCATTTACATTATAATTTTCCTGAATATACATAAAAGTATCTATATTCTCCATTAAATTATCACTTCTTTTTCTTCCGTTTTGTGATGTTCTTGTTATACTTGCATTTTTGATTATATATTCTAATTGACTTTTAGTTGGTTTTGGCAAAGCATTAGCATCGTCTGTTTTCACGATTGAATTTATATTAACTCTTGTGTTTTTTAAAGATGTTCCTGTTGTATCTTGTGCTTTTGCAGAAACTGTAACTTTAGCAGTTGCTTTCTTTCCATTGTATGTTGCTGTTATTGTTGCATTTCCTTTCTTTATACCTTTTACTGTTCCTGATGAATCTACTGTTGCTACACTTGTATCACTTGATTTATATTTTGGTGTTACTGTTCTTTCTTTATATGTTGCTGTTATTGTTTCTGTACTTCCTTCTTTTATTTCTATGCTTGTTTTATTTAAAGTTAAATTGTACTCTGGTTTTGCTGTTGATGATCCTCCATTTAATCTTCCTAGTAATCCAGAGAAAGCTTTCAATGTAACTTCTGCTCCTTTTTCTGCCCCTTTAACTGTTAATCTTAGTAGCGCTGCTAATATACTTCCTGATGAACTTGAAGAGCTTGATGGTTTGTTATTTCCTGTACTACTACTTCCTGTACTGCTTATATTTAAAGCTGATTTTTGAACATATCCTGTATCATAAAATGATACTCTATAATAATTTCCATATAATTTTTTATTGTCTAAAATATTTACTCTTCCATGTCTCAAATCACCAATTCTATTTGAATGATTTGCATCAGAGTAAATATTTGGTCCTTCTTTTAATACCGCACCATTTGATTTATTTACATAGTTTTTGTGTGCATATCCTGTAACTGTCCACTTTACATTACACCAATTTCCATTTGTACTTAACACTTCCACTTTTTGTCCTGCACATATTTGCGCTCTTACAGTTGATTTACTTGTATCTGCATATAATAATGTGGTTGTTTTTACTGTTGCTGTTTTTGTTGCTGCAAATATTGGTGTTGTTAATCCTATTAACAAAATTGCTACAATCATTGAAGCAATTGCTTTTTTATTAGTTATCATATTCATAATAACTACCTCCCTCCATATATATAATTAATGGTTATTTTTATATGCTTTTTAAAAAATGTAATAATCTTCCACTTGTATTATAACATATTTTACATGTTTGTGTCAAATTTTAGCCTTGTAGTGTGTTTTTTATATCTCTACCACAATAAAAAAATAGGTTAGATTCTTTTCGAATTCTAACCTATTTTTTATTGTTTATTCACTTTATCTTTCCGAATCATATTCTCCTCTATCTAATGAAGGCTCTTGTATATTGGTTATTTTATCACCATTAAATGAAATTTGTAGTTTTTCACCATTCTTAGATTTAAATACTATATTACCAACGCCGTTTTCTTCAAAATATGTATATTTTGTATTGTCAAGATTATCAGGTATGTATAATTCTTTGTAAACGCCGTCCTTATCATAATATGGTTCATTGCTTGCCATTAATATAGCTTTTAATGCCATCCTATTTAGTTCTTTATTTTGTGTAAAATTTGGAATAGCATTATATTCTAAGATTTTCGAAATCATTTTATTATCCAAGCTTTCTATGTCAAAGGTTTCATTTGTTATATTGTTTCCATCTGTGTCAATTACCTGAGCTAAATTATTTAATTTGTATCCTCTATATATATTAATGTATTCTTCTACGTCCTTTTTGCTATTTAATGAATCTATGTCTTTTTCTATGCATTTTAAAAATGTTTGTTGTGTTTTTATTGCTTGTTCATATTGAGCATTTGAGTTGTGTGAGTTTTCTAATTTTATTAATTCTGCCAAATTGCTCATTACCTCTGTAGCTAGCTCATTTCCATATCTTTTTGAAATTGCACTTTCAATTTGTGCAGGTATGTTTTGTCCTTTTACAGAATCTAAATTTTTGTATCCAGCAAATAAATTTAGATTCTCGTATAGATTCATATATTTTGCATAGCCTCTTCTTGTTGATTTTCCATATTCTACTGTATCTCCATTATTATTATCTATAATATCATAGTCTACTTTCTCTGAAGATGGACTTTCTGTAAATTTCATATTAAAAGTCGCTTCTCCCTCACATAATGCTGTGCTTAAATCCACTCCATTATAATAGTAATTTTTCTTTTCTGCTGCTGGACTTTCTTCTATATTTTGTTCGGCATGAGCTATCTCATGTAATGCTATCATTGGAACTTGTTGGTTATTATTGATTATTGATATTGTATTATCTTCAGTTGTAATATTTCCCACACCATATTTTTTTATTAATTTCTCTGCCTCTGGTGAGCCTTCTTCATATATATTAAATTCTTTAATATACTTTATTGAATTTATTAATTTGTCTTCTATAAAATCTTCCCTTGTAGGTAGATCCTTATATAGGCCTTGCCAGTTGTTGTAGTTCTCGTACAATTCATCAAATGCTTTAATCAAAGTATTATTTACATCAGAATCAAACCCTTTTTTAGCTAATTCTGCTTTTAGTTCATTTAAAAGTTTATTATATGAATTTGTATTAGCTTGTACTTTTGTTTCTTCTTGTCTTCCAACTGTTTTAGGTTCTACAAATGTTTTTGTGTCTACTTTTATTTCTTCTCTAAAAGATGTTTCTGTTGTTTTGTTATCTTCATTATTTGAAATGCTGGTAGATGCCATTGTAGTATTATCTGGTTGCTCAATTGCATTTGAATTAGAACATCCAGAAAACATTATTAATGTAGCTCCTGCCACAGCTAGTCCGCCCATAATTTTGCTTTTTATTCCATTCGTTTTTGTTATTTCTATGCTTTTATGATTCTTGTTTACAAGTATTCTCATGTTTCTACTCCTTTACTTGTTTTTCTATTATTTCTTTTAGCATTTCTTTTTCCCTATCAGATAAATTTGTATCCAATTCATTTGTGTGAGGTTTTATTTTTGCAACATATATATCGTCAGCATTATTCTCTTCTCTATATGCTATATATTCATCATCAGAGTTGTCAAGCTTTAAGGCTATTACCGCTTCCATTTTTATTTTTTCTCCATTTTCATTGTATATATAAATATAGTCTTTCATTCTAACCTCCATTTTTTATATCAAAAATCCTTTTTGCATTTTCGTAAGTTACTTTTGCAACATCTTCTAATGGAATTTGTTTTACTTCTGCAATTTTTTTTGCAATGTATTTTACATTTCTAGAGTCATTTCGTTTTCCTCTTAATGGCTCTGGACTAAGATATGGTGAATCTGTTTCTATTAACATTTTGTCTAATGGTACCATATTTATTATTTCACCTGCATTTTTACTGTTTTTAAATGTTGTTGGTCCTGCAAAAGATATATAAAAGCCAAGTTTTAGCCCTTCTCTAACCAAGTCCACATTAAATGGGCAACAGTGAAAAACTCCCTTTTTATTGCATTCGTTGTTCTTTAATATTTCAAGTGTATCATATATCGCTTCTCTTGTATGAATAACTATTGGCAAGTTAAGTTTATTTGCTATTTCAATTTGAGATATAAAAACCTCTTTTTGCAAATCTTTATTTTCTTTGTTCCAATAATAATCTAATCCAATTTCGCCTATTGCAACCACCTTAGAGCTTTTAGCAAGTTTTTCTATTTCGTGCAAATCTTCCTTTTTATAATTTTCTATATCGTTTGGAGAAATTCCAACTGTTGAATATATAAAATCATGTAAATTCGCTATTTCTATTGCACTTTTAGAAGATTCTAAGCTATAACCTGCATTTACTAATTTTGTTACACCAGATTTATATATTTCTTTTAGAATTTCTTCTCTATCTTCATTAAATTTTTCATCATTATAATGTGCATGTGAATCAAAAAGTTCCATTTTAGTCCTCCACTACTGCAACTACTGTTGCAACTGCATATTCTTTGCAATGTGATATTGATATATCAATACTTTTTAATTTATCAAATTTTATATCTAGAAATTCTATTTGTGGATTTCCGTTTTTATCATTTATTACTTGTGCATTATGCCAAGATATATCAAACTTGTTCTTTAAAAGTACTGATATGGCTTTATATATTGCTTCTTTGGCCGCAAATCTTCCCGCATAATGATAGTATTTTGCATTCTTTTTGCTTTCGCAATATTCAATTTCTGCCGGAGTATAAATTATGTTTAAAAATCTTTCTCCGAGACCTTTCTATTGATTCTTTTATTCTGCTTATTTCTATTATATCTGTTCCACAAAAGGTTTTCATTTTTCCTCCTCGTTTTATAATTACTTTATTTTCATTAGTACAAATAAATTAATTACGTTTAATAACAAAGATACTGATAATGCAATTAAAATTACTTTATTTACTTTATTTTCTTTTTCTACAGACGAATCCTTGTAAATAACATCATATTTATTTTTTATGTTATTATATATCTCTTCTAGCTCAAAAGTCTTTTTCCATTTACTATAAAATGTGGTTCCTGTAACCGAATTTGTTAACTCTTTTCCCCATATTTCTTTTGTAAATTTAGTAAACTTCCTTCGTATACTGTCAATATTCTTTTTGCTTTTTAAATCCATCTCCATCTTTTTTAAATAGATTCTTTGATATAAGCTGAATATTAATGTATATAAATAGTCATTATCGTACTCAAATAATAATTTTGTATAGTTGTTTGTGTCTATACCAGATGCCAAAAATGTTGCACTTTGTTTTGTAAATCCAAATCTCGCATTTTTAAACTGCTCAACTGTTTCAACTATTTTCTCTAACTTTTCTCCATTAAAAGCAATTGTATTGTTATTTGGTAATACATTTGTAAATTTTATAAAGTCATTTTCTATATCACTAAATTTTTCCCAATTATCCTGTTCTACACAAGCATACGTATAAACAAAAAATCTTCTGTTATACATATCTATATCTTTTAGCTCTGCAAGTTTGCTGTTTACCCCTATTACTTCTTGAATAAACTGTGGCATTTCTTTCATATTGCTAAATTCGTCTGTTTGTATTTTTATATTGTTATACTCTTTTAATTTTGAAAATTCTGAATTTATGTCTTTAAATTTATAATTAAAGTCTAGTAAATTTGAAAAATTTTGGTTGTTTTCCAAATCTGTCTTTATCAATAAAAAACATATTCCTGAATCAAAACAAACAACTTCTATATTTGTTATATTAAAAAATATCCCTTCATTATCATTTACTTTGCCTTGTGCTTTTTTACTTAATTTATAATTAAATACATTGCAATGTAAATCTGCTAAAAGATTAGATTTAAGCACATTATCCATCTCTTCAAATTCTTTTACTTTTTGTTTATCATAATTAAATGTTGGAAAAATATAATCTCTTATTTCTGGCAAAAAGTATGAATATATATTTAAATCTCTTTCTTTTTCGAAAAACTTTAATTCAAATTTTTCATTCTTTAATAGACTTAATAAATACTTTTTATATTTGTTTTCTTTAATTAAAAACGGTTTTATAAAATATGTATATTGATATTTTACTTTTAACTCCATTTTTCTTCTCCTCTTTTGCAAACTGGTTTTCTTATTTAAGAATAAAAGGGGAATATCCCCCTTTTATTCTGCTATTTTTCATAATATATTCCACTATCATTTAAGTGCCATTTTCCTATAAATACTGTATATATGTTGTTATCTAAATTTACTGATGGTTCTAATGTTACAGCACCTATTTTGTTTATACTACCCCATACTCCGTCTTTTTTTACAGCAGCAAATCCAGATGAATTTTGCTCTGTTCCGTCTTCATATATATAGTCTACTACTACTTTTCCCTCTTTATTTACATATCCATATTTTCCATCTTTTTTGCTTAAGAATAAGCTATTAGTTGTTAATATATCTGAAGATTTTTTCTCTTCAAATTTAAAGTTGTAATATTTATATTCGTTATTTGTATATACTTTTATATAACCTTTTTCTTGGTTTATCTCAGATACTATTCCATTTATTTTTTCTGATAAGTTATTATCAAATATTGCTGTTTCTGTATCTGATACATCTGCTTGTATAAAATCTCCCTTTTCTACATAATTCATATTTACATAGTTAAAATCTTTAACTTGTTCATTGCTTAAATTAATAATTCCATATTTTCCACCAGTTTTAGCTATGTAATATATAGAGAATGTATATTTTATTTCTTCATATTCTACTGGAATTTTCTCTTCATTTTTTGTTGTTACAACTCCGTATTTTCCGCCTTTTTCTACTACTACATTTTCACCTTTTGCCTCTATTATGCTGTCATATCCACCATCTATTAAAATTTCGTTATCTTTATTAACTAATTTCCAAACCCCTGCTTCTTTAACTGCAAATAGTTCAGAGTTGTTTAAGTATTTTACATCTTCATATTTTGGCTCTACAAGTACTGTTCCTGTTGTGCTTATTATTCCATATTGATTATTATCATTTACTATTATGTACTCGTTTTTATATCCTTCTTTTAATGTTTTTATTTCTTTGTATTCTGTATTTATTATAGTTTGTCCTTTTTCGTTTACAAGTCCTACTTTACCGTCTTTTTTTACTAATAAGTTATTTGTAACTCCTTTTAGTGCTATTATTTCTTCATAATCGCAAGCTAAAATTTCTCTTCCATCAAAGTTTATTAATCCATATTTTCCGTCTTTTTGAACTCTTAAAACATTGTCTTCATACCAAATATTTTGTTTTGAATCAAAATTGTCTATTGCCTCTACTTTGTCATAATTTTTAAATATTTCTTCATTTTTTTGATTTATTACTTTTGTTTTATATGTTCCATCTTGATCATTTACATCGTATGTACAAACAAATATTGGAACATCTTTATTTGGAATTGCTATTATTTCTGAATACTCTGGATTAATAACTATCTCTCCATCGCTATTTATTACTCCAAATTTTCCATTTTCATAAGCTGTATAGTATGAGTAGCTTTTTACTTTGTTTTTATCTTTTCCATTTTTTATTACATTTACAATTGAAACAATTACCATCACTATTACTAATATTGCTACAATTACTCCCAAGACTTTTTTCATGTTAAGTTTTGGTTCTGCATACCTATTATATCTTCTACCTTTACTACTCATTTTTTACCATCCCTTCATAGACACAGTTTTTACTTTTATAATATATCATAACTTATGCTTTTTTCCAATAGTTTTCATATAGTTTTTTTGCAGTTTCTGGGCTATCTTCACCATTCATATTTTTTACTGGTGCAAAATCTTCCTCTCTTTTTCCTCTTAAAATTGAAATATTATTAAATAACTTAAAACTATCAAATATAAATTTCTCAAATTTATATGCATTTGGTTTTTCTGCTTTTATAAAATCTCCGTTTTCATTTAGGTAATCTGCTCTTTTAAACGCTATATGATACTCTAATTCTTTTGTACTTGCTCTTTTTATAGCATCCAAGCTAAACAAGTTGCACATTATATGCGATTCTCCAAAAACCAATTCTCCTTCATCATCTGTTATGCAAGCAATTTCTTTTGGAAGTTCTGTATATTCAATAACTTTTATCTTGTTGTTTTGTTTACACAAAACTCCTACTCTTTCCTCTGGATTTCTTTTTAATACAGTCCTTGTTCCTATTTGATTTCCTTCACTTACAGTTAATCCTAAAAGTAAGCTGTCTACTGATTTTAATAAAATATTATCAACAGAACCAATAAAAACCCATTCTACGCCTCTTTTTTCTAAGTCATCAATTACTCCTTTTTTTAGCATAGAATTAAAGATTCCACCATTTCCATTAGAAGCTTCTTTTATTAGTCCTTCTTTATTTAACAAAAGTTTTCCTTGCTCTGTTATTAGTGGAAGCTCTCCTTGTTCAAAAATATATACATATTCTTTTGGATATCCGAAATAGTTCTTTTCCTCTAAAAACTCAACTGTATCTTTATTGTTTTCCCTACTTGTCATTATGTACCAAGGTATAATTACATCATACTTTTTGTTTGCTCTTTCTAATGTATCAACTATAATTTCAAATAAGTATTTTCCATTTTCTCCTATATCTATTTTGTATGTACCTTTTGGAAGTAGGTGTCCGAAGCCTTGTTCCTTGGCCACCTGCCATAGTTGCTACTGCAAATTTATTTTGTTTTATTATTTTAGAAGCAATTTGCTCATATTCTTCTATCTTTTCTTTAGGCAGTTTATTTGGGTTTACTCCTCTTATTGGCTCTAATTGCTCTAAATCTACATATATATTTTCAAATGTTTTTTCATATAATTCTTTTAATTCTTCAAAATCTATTTTTAGCACTTGCTCTGCAAGCATCTCTTGCTTTTCTTGTGGCATTTTGTCTGCAATAGAAATTACTTGTTGTTGGTTATATTTTTTTAATATTTTTTTAGCATTCTCATAATTATTCATTTTAAATCCCCTTTTAATTAGATTTTTTTGAAATTAGAGTCGCCGAGGACGTCAACTCCTACAATCTATTTTAAAAAACTTCTTTACACTATCTATTTAATAATAAATCTCTACATAATATAACATTATTTTTACTTTTTGTCCACTCTTTATTTTCTTGTTATATATTATGCAGAATTTAATATAAATGTAAATAAGAGGTGTGTCCATGAATAAGTTTAAAATGCTTGTATTAAAAGCTAAAAGCCTAATTATTCCTACAATAATCTGTTTATTTACTTTGTTTTTAATTGTTTTTTCAAATACTAATTTGTCTGCTGCTAAAAAAGGACTAAGTTTATGGGCAAACTCCGTTGTTCCATCTCTTTTGCCATTCTTTATTGCCACAGAGCTTTTGGGATATACAAATATAATATCCATACTTGGGAAAATGTTAAATAAATTAATGAGACCAATTTTTAATGTTCCCGGTGAAGGTGCTTTTCCTTTTATAATGGGTATTATTAGTGGTTATCCTGTTGGTGCAAAAATTGTAGCTGATTTTAAAAAGCAAGGTTTGTGTTCAAGCATAGAAGCAGAAAGGCTTATTGCTTTTACAAATAATTCCGGCCCTTTATTTATTGTTGGAACTGTTGGGATTGGCCTTTTTAAAGATACTAAAACCGGAATCTTATTACTTATAACTCATTTACTTGCATGTATAACTGTTGGAATTTTGTTTAGGTGGTGGAAGAGTAGCAAAAATAAAAGAAGTAGTTCTTTTATTGAAGCTTCTAATAAGTTGCCTTCTAGAATATCTTTATCAAATTTGGGAGAAGTTTTGGCTAGCTCTATTATGAATTCGATTAGTACAGTATTTCTTATTGGTGGATTTGTTGTGCTTTTTTCTGTTGTTATTTCAATTTTAAATAGTAGTGGTTGCTTAGAATTAATTGCTAACTTCCTTTCACCAATTCTAAATGCTTTTGGTCTTTCTTCTAAATACATAAAAGGAATTATAATCGGCCTTATAGAACTTACAAATGGAGTTTGTTCTATTGCATTAATTGCAAGTAAAAGCATATCAACTAATATTATTATTTGTGCCTTTTTACTTGGTTTTGGTGGAATTTCTGTAGCTTTGCAAGTACTTAGTATAACCTCTAAAAATGGAATTCCTATAAAGCCCTATTTACTTGGAAAGCTTTTGCAGGGATTATTTGCAGCATTTTATACATATTTAATTTTAAATAATTTTTGTTTTTTGAATTTAGATTTGTAAGTACATAAAATTTTCAATTTTCCCTATTCGACAAAAAAACCGAAGCATAAATTATGCTTCGGTCACTCTTTTTTATTTTTTTGCTGCGGCTATTAATCCTTTAAATAATGGACCTGGTCTGTTTGGTCTTGACTTGAATTCTGGGTGGAATTGTCCTGCTATAAAAAATGGATGGTCTTTTAATTCAACTATTTCAACAAGTCTTCCATCTGGTGATGTTCCACTGCATATAAGTCCTGCTTCTTCCATTTTTTCTTTGTAATCATTATTATATTCAAATCTATGTCTGTGTCTTTCTGCTATTTCTTTTTTACCATATAATTCAAAAGCCTTTGTTCCTTCTTTTAACACACATGGATAACTTCCAAGTCTCATTGTTCCACCTTTGTTTTCTATATTCTTTTGGTCATCCATAATATGAATTACAGGATTCTTTGTATTCTCGTCAAATTCTTCTGAATTTGCATCTTTTAATCCTAACACATCTCTTGCAAATTCAACAACTGCCATTTGCATTCCTAAACATATTCCTAAAAATGGTACTTTATTTTCTCTTGCATATTTTATTGTTGCTATTTTACCTTCTATTCCTCTATTTCCAAATCCTCCTGGGACTAGAAGCGCATCATATTTGCCTAATCTTTCTTTTGCATTATTATCATTTATTTCTTCTGCATCAACAAAATCAATATCAACTTTTACATTGTTTGCAAATCCCGCATGTCTTAAGCTTTCTGCAACTGAAAGATATGAATCTTCTAGTGCTACATATTTTCCTACAATTGCAACCTTTACTGGACCAGCCTCTATTTTTCTTATATTATCTATCATAGCTTGCCATTCTTCATTTTTTGGCTCTACTTTATCTAAATTTAAGCATCTACATACTTCTCTTGTAAGTCCTTCTTCTTCTAGCATTAGTGGTACTGCATACAAATTGTCTACTGTGCTATTTTGAATTACACTCTCTGGTCTTACGTTACAATATAAAGCTATTTTTTGTTTCATACTATCTGTTATTGGTAGTTCTGATCTACAAACTAATATATCTGGTTTTATTCCTAAAGATTGTAATTCTTTTACAGAGTGTTGTGTTGGCTTTGATTTTAACTCATTTGAGCCAGAAATGTATGGAAGTAAAGTTACATGTATGTATATTACATCTCCTTTTGGTTTTTCTATTCCAACTTGACGTATTGCCTCTATAAAAGATAATCCCTCTATATCTCCTATAGTTCCACCAATTTCTGTAATTACAATATCAACATCTTCATTTTCAAAACTATATATGTTCTCTTTTATTTCGTTTGTAATATGTGGAATTACTTGAACAGTTTTTCCTAAATATTCTCCTCTTCTTTCCTTTTCTATTACACTAGAATAAATCTTTCCTGTTGTAATGCTAGAATTTTTAGTTAAATTCTCATCTATAAATCTTTCATAATGACCTAAATCTAAATCTGTTTCTGCTCCATCATCTGTTACAAAAACCTCTCCATGCTCAATTGGGCTCATTGTTCCTGGGTCTACGTTTATATATGGGTCCATTTTTTGGATTGTTACTTTATATCCTCTATTTTTTAAAAGTCTACCTAAAGATGCAGCTGTTATTCCTTTTCCTAGTCCAGATACTACTCCACCTGTTACAAAAATATACTTTGTGTTCATGTACAATTTCCTCCTAAATTCCAAAACAAAAATAGATTTAAAAAACTTGCCCTAAAATTGGGGTTTTTTTTAAATCTATTATTTATTATTATTAATATGTTAATATATTATCATTTTTTGTTATATTTTGCAAGAGATTTTTTAAATTAATTTTGGGAAAAAGGGGTCTGACCCCTTTTTCCCCCATTTGTTTATTTCATAAATGCTTGGTAAGTTCTGTATGCTTGGTATATATCGTATTTGCTTGTTACTTCATAAGGTGAGTGCATTGATAATACCGGCACACCACAATCTATTACGTCTATTCCCTTGTTTGCTAGAATATAGGCTATTGTTCCGCCTCCTCCTACGTCTACTTTTCCTAATTCTCCTATTTGGTATGGGATTTCATTTCTTTCTAGCAATGCTCTTACTTGTGCTACGTATTCTGCATTTGCATCTGATGCTCCTGATTTTCCTCTTGCACCTGTATATTTATTTAGTCCTATTCCATGTCCTAGGAATGATGCATTATTTCTTTCTGATACACTTGCATATATTGGATCTAGTCCTGCATCAACGTCTGCTGATAGCATCTTAGAATTGCAGAATACTTTATCTAATTGGTTTGGTCTGTTTTCTGCTTTTTTATTTAGTAGCTCTGCTACAAATGTATCAAATACATTTGATTCCATTCCTGTGTTTCCCATACTTCCTATTTCTTCTTTATCTGCTAATATACATACTGCTGTTTTTTTAGGATTATTTACATTTAATATTGCTCTTAAAGCTGTAAATGCACATATTCTATCATCTTGTCCATAACCTGCTACCATACTGCTGTCAAATCCTAAGCTCCTTGCTTTAAATGCTGGTACTAATTCTAACTCTGAACTTAATAAGTCTTTTTCTGTTATTCCGTATTTTTCATTTAATATTCTTAAAATATTTAATTTTACTCTTTCAGTTGTTTTTTCATCTCCATAAGGAATACTTCCTATAAGTAAATTTAAGTCTTCTCCTGCAATTCCTTCTTTTAGTTTTTTCTCCATTTGATCTTGTGCTAAGTGTGGAAGTAAATCTGTTATTGTAAATATTGGGTCTGCTTCATCTTCCCCTATGTTTATTCTTATTTTTTCTCCTGTTGTTTTTACTATAACTCCATGTATGCTAAGTGGAATTGTTGTCCATTGATATTTCTTTATTCCTCCATAGTAATGTGTTTTAAAATATGCAAATCCTGAATCTTCATATAATGGATTTGGTTTTAAATCTAATCTTGGAGAATCTATATGTGCTCCTACTATATTTAATCCAGTTTCTAATGTGTCTGTTCCTATTACTGCAACATATACACTTTTTGCTCTATTTATATAGTATACTTTATCTCCTGGCATTAATGTTGGTTTTTCTCTTAAATCCATAAAACCATTTTTTTGTAATATTTCTTTGCTAAATTCTACTGCTTCTCTTTCTGTTTTGCATTTATTTAAAAAATAAATGTATTCATTTCCAAATGTATCTATTTTTGTTTTTTCTTCTTCTCTTAAGTTCTCCCATCCGCATTCCTTTTTGTTAAATAATCTTGCTTTTAGCTCTTCATATTCTGACATAAGCTTATGCTCCTTTCTTTTGTTATATATTTGGTTTTACCCATTTTTATAAATTATATCACAAGCATTTTTTTCATACAATATCTACCAATAATTTTATTATATCTATTTTTTTAATTTATATACATGTGGCAAGCCCTGTGTTCACCTAATGTAAAAACCAATAAAAGGTTTTGGCCTTTTATTGGTTTTTGTTAATTATTATTTTTTAAGTACAAATTTTTTGATTAAGATAATTCCTACTCCTAGTACTGCTACTGCTGATATTGTTATTATTGCTATTTGTACTGGTGTTATTTTATCTTCACCTGTTGGTTTTGTAATTGTAAATCTTTCAGCCCAGAATTCGTCTTCTTCGTTGTATTTTTTATTTGTATCAGAATTATTGCTATCTAAAGTAATATTAGTATTTTCACTGTGTACATAGCTTAAGTTGTCTGGTGTGCTTTGGTCTCTTCTTCCTGCTGCATTTGTATAATGTGTTACTTGTGCTATATAGCTATCATATACTCCACCATTTTCTATTTCTGATGCTGATAAACCTACTGAAACTACAAGTTTCTTAGATGTATCCATAGTATCGTTTATAAATTTATTCTTATCACTAGTAGTCGTACCTAATGTTTCACCTGTTTGTAATAGTTTTTTTGTTTTTGTTCCTTGTGTAATTGTTATTATTTCTTTGATGTTAGCATTATTTTCTTCTTTATTTCCTTCTACATCATAGTAAGCATATCTTATACTTGGATCTCTATCTGTTTTGCTAAAGTCTGTTGTACTGTTTACAAATTTTACTTTTGGATTTAATGCTTCTTGTATTTGCTCAACTGATGCTAAAACTTCTGTATCGTTTCCGCTTGCATCTCCTGTATAATAGAAGTTTGATATATATGTTCCGTTTGTGTAGGCTGTTCCTGTTACTTGCTTTTTAGCTTCTTTTACATCTCCTTCTAAACGTGAAAGTTCATTTGCGTAAGCCTTTATGTCATTACTATAAATTGCAATTAAATCTTTATTTAAGTAATCTTTCTCACCTTCATTTTTTATAACATAAGTGTATGTTATAAATGCGTCTGCACCTTGAGCTAATTCTGTTGTATCTGTTTGTAAGTACCACAATCCTCTATTTCTTCTTTCTGATTTTGTTGCAAATAATCCATCCTTTTGTCCTTTTAATTCTATTTCAGAACCTTGTGTTGCTTTAAGAATATCATTAATATCTGCTGTTGCATTTGCTATTAAGCTTACTCCACTTGCTACTGGTCTTACCGTTAAACCTGTTATATGTTTTTCTAGTACTAATTTTGTTTTTGGTCTTTCCATTAATCCAAGGTTTACATTGTCGAATTGAGTGTTTGAAATAGTTGGACTGCTTCCATTTCCTACTTCTGTTGTATCACTTGTGTTATCTTTTATGTCTGTGTCTACTGGCATTTTTATTTTTAATGTTTCTGCACACATCCAAGTGCTTGGAATTACTTCTTCTTTTAAAGTTGACTTTTCTTCTTCTGATAGTTTTGCTATATCTGCATCTAATAGGTCTAGTTTTTTACCTTTTGTACCATCTACATCTACTGCATAGCTCATTACTTTTAATCTTCTTGCTTCATTATCAACTGCTTTTGAATTTTCTCCATTTAGAGATGTATTGTTGTACCATTTTGCATTATAATCATAATCAACATAAGTAGATTTGTAGTCTTCACCGTTATATTTTAATGTATTTCCTGTTGTAGTATAAGTTCTTCCATCACCATATATGAATCTTACAATGTAGTTACCTGGAATAATTCTTTGTGTAAATTTGTATTCACCATCACTGTTAGAAACATTATAAGTCTCTCCTCTACCTCCACTTGTTGCTGTTGTTTTTACTGTATCGCTTCCAGCTACTGTTTCTTGCCAAATGTATTCGTATTGTTGCTTATTGATTTCTACAAGTTCTATAAGTTGAACTATTACGTTATTAACACCTTGTTCTCCATCATTTTGTGTTGAATTTTTATTAGAATCTTCAAATACTTTTCCAGAAATACTTCTTTCTTCATTTTTGAAGTTAATAACTATTCCATTTGCTGTATCTGTATCGTCTTCACGTCTATCTGTTGGGTTGTTTTCTCCTAAGAAAGTATTTCCTGGTGCAGAGTCTGCATCTACTAATCTTCCTTCTTCTGTAGAATATTCAATAATCTCTGCCATATTTGTATATTTGCTTGCATCACTTGGTGCTTTAACAAATGTACCATCTTCATTCTTCTTTACTTTGAATTTTAATGCTATTTCTTTGCTTCCTCCTGGTTCTACATCAATACCACTTATCTCTAATACATTGTTTTCATCTTTATCCACATTTACATCGCCTACATATTCATATCCTCCGTCATAACTGTATTTAACTTTAACTCCTGTAGCTTTGTGTTGTGTACTTTGGTTGTTTATTTGCAATTTGTATGTAACATATACTTGTAATTCTGTATCTTTTGCCTTTCCCTTAGATAATGTATCTCCGTAAGCTTGTCCTAGGTTTCCGTCATCACCTGGCACTTTATAGTCATCAATTCTATAATAGTAATCTGACTTAGCTAAGTATAAATTATAATCAGCTTTATCATCTGTTGTTCTATATAATTTCTCTCTCAATTCTTTATCTAACATTCCATCTAGTATTTGGTCATAATTATATGTAGTTGTTTGTCCATTTATTTTAATTTCGGCTGAATCTACGTCTGTTCCTAAGTTTAAGTCAAAGAATTTTTTATATAATCCAAAGTTAATGTCAAATACATAACTATCTAGGTTAATTTCTCCAACACCGTTATTGTCTTTCCATATAGATTCCCAATCTTCTGTTTTTTGTAAGTATTTTTCACTTCTTGCTGTTACAAAAACTTGTTTTCCATCTTTTTCTACATTTGAATATATTGCTTTGTCTGGTATATTATTTTCTTCTTTCTTGCTATTATCTTCAAGTGTATAGTTAATTGTGTAGCTACCATTTGTTGTGCTTTGTTTGTCATTTTCTGTTCCAGATATTCTCTTTGTACCCTCAGCTAATCCGTGGTCATCTTCTGATGTTATTTTTGAATATGCGTTTTTATTATAAAGTATATTTGCATCTGTATTCATTAAAGCATTATATGTAATACCGTCATAATCAATTTCTACTTTATAATCTGTTCTAACTGGTATATAGTTTGTTCCGTTATTTAATTTTGTGAATAAATATTGACCTTGTTTTAACTCTACTGTCACTTCTTTTCCTAGATTGTTTAGATAGGTTACTTTTTCGCCATCTTGCTTTGCAGTTGTTGTTGTTGCTATAACATTATTATTTCCATCAAGCAATCTTACTTCAACTCCACCTAAAGCTTCGTCCTGATCCTCACCATCGTATTTGTTACTTATTTCAGGTTGCTCTTTACCTGTTTGTATCTTCTCTGTCCAAACTATTCCACCTAGGTTCATTATTGGTATATTTTCCATCTCTACTGTTATCTCATGAGGTTTTTCTTCTTTTACGTTTACTTCTTCTTCAATATTTCCTTGACCTTTTGTTGTTTCTCCTCCGTTTTGCTTTCCTTCTACAATTGCTAATATAATTTGTGCATCTTTTGTAGTTATCTTTCCATCATTGTCCATATCAGCATTTTTTGTATTTAACTCTGATTCACCAATTGTACCTATTGCATATTTTAAAACTAATTCTGCATCAGTTTGGTCTAGTTTTCCGTCTCCGTTTACGTCTCCTTTTATTACACTTCCGTTGTCATTAATATTATTTTTACTACTAATAATTTCCTTAGTAATAGTATACGTTGTTCCAGTACGTTTTATTGTTAGTTTAATTATTCCTTCAATTTTTTTGTAACCTACTGGTGCTTCTGTTTCTTCTATTGTAATTACTACGTCTTTACTTAAGTCCGCAATTTCAATGTCTTCTAATACTATGTTTCCACTTTTATTTGTTGTTACATAGATTGTTTTTGGTACATCCTGTGTTGCTCCTGATGTTGGTACTTGATAATCCTTTATACTTGCAACATTTGTTAATGTTAATTTAAATTTTGCTCCTTCAACCTTTCCTCCACTTACTGATGAAGTTTTTAATAATGTTAGTTTTTCTATTATTGATTTGTTTTCCAACGTTATTGTTATTCCTACTGATGAATTTGTGTCACAACTGATAGAATAGTTCTCTCCCCCAGTTAGTTTTCCACTTTCTACTGTTGCTTTCCAATATTTATGATTTTCACATTGTAGAGTTAATACAAGTGGCTCTGATAATACCTTATATCCATCGCCTTCTTTGTCTATTTCTGTAATTGTTACTTTTATATCCTTATCACTGCTTGGTCTTAAATTTACTTTTAATTGTCCATCTTTGTCTGTTGTGACATTTTCTTCATGTATTATTTTTCCATCTTGCTCAAATTTTATATTAAATGATATATCTGATATATTTTTCTTTAGACTTAGGCTGTTTACTTTATTTAATGTTAAATTAACAGGAGGGATAAGTTCAATGTTAACTGGTATGTTTATATTATTTGATTTTGAGCTTCTTGAGCATTCTCCAATAACAATTTGTTGATAATCATCTGGGTCTAAGGATTCTCCATTAATTTTGTCCGTCCATCCTATTTGTTTTCCAGTATTTTTATCATACTCTGGTACTTCTTTCAATTTCAAAACGTAAATTTTTCCATTTATTATTTCTTTTGTATTATACTTAAAACTTACGTTTTTTATTTCTTTCGGCATATCACTACCTTTTTTTACTTTTATTTCCATTTCAGTTCCGTTGTTAGTGTCTTTACAGTCAAGATATATTTGTCCGTTATTATTTTTTTTAGTAATTGTTTTTATACTATTATTTTTATCAATTATAGTAATCTCATAGCTTTCTTTATCAAGCTCAATCCAATTATGGTCATATTTTATTCCATATTTTCCAATTATAACATAATCGTTTTTACTATAATCTACTGAAATTGAACTCTTTGAAAGTTCTACTTTGGTGTTTACATCTTTGTTATAATATGTTGTACCGTAGCTATCTGCACGATTATACAAATCATCTGCTAACTCATAATAATCTCTGCCATCGCCAAAATGTGCTAAATCATTTATGTTTTTACCATTTACCCACACCCAATATGTTCCGTTACCATCATAATTGTCTCCATAAAATTTATAATAGTTTCCATCTCTAATAATACGAAATACATTTTTATTTTTGCCTACAAGACTCCACTTATATATTAATGTATTCTTATTGCTCCACATCCATTTTCCTTCAAGTTTCCATAGTGCTTCTTGTTTATATGATAAAACATCATAAATTCCATTTTCTAAAGCTCTTTTTCCTCCTCCTGCAAAGCCTTTACCTGTAAGAATTCCAAAAGCATTATTATAATCCCCATCTTTTGGCTCAGATAAAATGTATGCTCTCTTAAGTGCTTTTTCTTTATTTTCTTTTGTATTAGTGCCTGTTCCAGTTGCTTCTACTTTGTTATCAGTTATTACATATTTTTCCGTAACTTTAAATTTACCACCTTCAAAGGATTTTGATGGGGATATACAGTAAATATCATAGTTTCCTGCTTTTTTCCATAGTTCATCCCCCGTAGTTACCACGTTATTAAGGTAAAGTTCAGCATTTACACTATTATTACATAAGGTACCAAGAAAGAAACATATAAACATTAGTCCTATTTTTATCAATAATCTGTTACTTTTTTTCATATTCTTTCCTCCTCCCTATATAAAATTCTTTCTGTTTATTACTTTTTTATTTATTAGGTAAATTCCTCCACCTAATATAAGCATACTTGCTACTATTATTCCAATATACATTGCTGGGCTACCTGTTGCTGTACTTATAAGTAGTTCTGCTGTACTATAATCGTTTTCTTTTTGTTCTTGATTTGCCGGTGTAGAGTTTGTATCTACTAGTCCAAAATCGTTTTTGTCCTCGTATATTTCTGCCGCATTTGTAAATGTTCCGGTGTTATTTGCTGTCATTGCCTTTGTTAATATCAATTTAACTTGTTTTGATTCCCCTGGTTCTAGGGTTACATCTTTTAGTGCTTCTGTGTATAAGTTTCCATCTGTTCCTTGATACCAAATTGTGTTCATTTCTGAGCTGAATTTTAGTCCTTTTGGTAAATAATCTGCTATTACACTTGCTGTTCCTGGAACCGCTCCGTTGTTTTTAACTTCTATTTGATATTCTACAAATACTGTTGAACTTGCCATTTGTTTTGCTTTTATTTCTACTTTTGCTAATTGCTCGTTATTGTATTTGTATTCTGTTGTTCCACTATTGTTTTGAACTACTACTCTTGTAATATATTTGTTTAATTCCAAATCAAATTTTGCATTTAGCACTAAACCTATATTAATGTTTTCTATATTTTTGCTAACTAGGTTTAAAGTATCTGTTGTTACTGTTGTTCCTTCGTTTGTTGTAGGTGCAGATGGAACTGAGTCTTTGTTTACTACTGGTGTAAGTTTGTATGTTTTTGTGTTGTACTCAAATTCTATTATATATTTTCCAGCTTTTAAGTTTTTAAATTCATATTTACCATCATTATCTGTTATTGCTGTTATTTCTTTTCCGTCTTCACCTTTTAGGTATTCTGCAACATTATCTTTGTTAATTTGTTTTATTTTTACTAAAATTCCTTTTAGCAATTTTTCTTTTTCGCCTTTTATTCCATCTTCATTTTCGTCTAACCATGCTGTACCAGAAATACTGTATGTTTTTTCTGCTGGATCTTCTGGGTCATCTGGGTTTTGTGTATTGTCTACTACGTTTATTTTACATGTTTTGCTTATTTCTTTATTTTCTGTATATACAGAAATAACTGTGCTTCCTTTTTGTATACCTTCTACTACTCCACTATTTGTTACTGTAGCAATCTCAGGGTTTGCTACTTCTATTTTAAAGTTTTGTTCTGAAGCATTTTCTGGTACTTTTTTGATTTCTATTTGTTTCTTTTCTCCTATTTTTAAAGTTAATTCTTCTGGTATTTCTATATCTGTTAAAGGCACATTTGTTTTTACTTTATGTTTTAGAGTTTTTTCTATTTTTGAAACATAACATTTCATTTCTTCTTCTGCCGAACCCGATTCGTTAGGAAGTCTTATTACTGCTGATGCTTTTGTTTCTATTTCTGTTACATCTACATTTTTATATACATGTGCTTTTATTGTTATATTTGCTGTTTCATTTGCAGGAACTTCTAATGTTTTATAATACTCTTCTTCTGAAAGTAGCACCATGTCTTCTGTTTTGCCATTGTTTGTTACTGTTGCACTATCTACTATTAATCCCTTTGGCATTTGTCCTTGCATTATTATTCTGTTTTCATCTGAGTTAGCATTTTTTGCATTTATTGTATATATAATTTCTTGTTCTGCTACTAAAGTTTGTGTTGTTGGTACATTTGATTCTAATGTTAACTCCAATTTGTATTCTGGGTCTTGTGTTTCTCCTCCTGGATTGTCCCCTGGATTATCTCCTGGATTATCTCCTGGATTGTCTCCTGGTTCTTGACCAGCTTGGTTTGTTTTTAATGTTATTTTTGGAGCTATTACTGTTGCTGTTCCATTGTGGGCAGTATATGTACTCTCCATAGATTTATTTGCACCTAAGTTTGCTGGTATTTCAATTTTATATGTAAATGTTGTTACTGTTTTATCTGTTAGTTTTGCAAATGTTATTTTATAGCTTTTATATTCACTTGCTTTTTCTGGGTTGTATGCTTCAAATGTTTGTCCATCTACAGAGTATTCTACTGTTGCATTTTCTGCTGTTATTTCTTCTTTTAATGTAGGATTTATTGTAGAACCTGCTTCTGCGAAGTTTCCTGTTACTACTATATTTTCTAAGTCTTTTCCTGTGTTGTTTATTATTGTTCCTGTTACTTGTGCTATTGCTGATTCTTCCTCGCTTAATAAACCTGTTTTGCTGTTTCCTTTTATTGCTACTATTTCAGGTTGTGTTTCGTTATAATTTGAGATACTATTTGCAAGTATTATTCCTTTTTCTGCTGAGAATGTTACTTGTTCTGAATCTTTTGCTTCTTCTTCTCCATTTACTACTGTTAATTTAATGTCTCCTGTACTTGTTGGTAGTAATTCTGGTGTTTTTAGATTTGCAGAAAATGTTATTGTTGTATTTTGTCCATCAAATTCTGCATATCCTTCTTGATTTCCTTTTAGTTTTATTTCAATTTGTTTATTTGTACTTCTTTCTCCTGATGTAGACTCATTTCCTATTGTTTGCACATTTACAGATTCTATTTCTAATCCATTTGCATGTTGAATAATTACATTTTCTTTTTTAATTTCTTGTACAACGTTTACGTTTTCTGGTAATCGTATTTTTATTTCTGGGTTGTTAAATAGTTTGCATGAGTCTTCTTCTGTTAATAATGTAACTGTAAAGTCAACTTTGTTTTCTTCCCCTACTGGTAATGTTGTTTTATCTTTTCCTAAGTTTAAACCTAATTCTGCATTTGTTTTTGGTGCTTCTAGTGTAATTTGTTTTTTACTTGGTATTGTATATACAAAGTCATCATTGTCTTGAACTCCTGCTATTGCATTAATTGTTAAAGATTCTATTTTGTCTATGTCTGCAACATATTCTTCTACGTTTGAAATGTCTAATGTTTTGCTACTTGCTATTCTTAGTTTTCCTGCTTTTATAGGCTTACTAATTTGAATTCCTATTAGACTTACATCTTCTGGGTATTCTTCTGTAAGTAGTGTTTCATTATTTGGTGCTACACTGTCTATTGTTATTGTTCCAATTTGTTCTTCTGTTTCTATATTTATTAGGTCTATTGTTCCATCTTCTCCTAATATGTCTATAAACTCATCTTTATTTATATATGTAGCATTATAATATGTAACCGGTTTTTGGTTTTCTTGGTCTGCTATGTTTAGATTGTCTATTTGAGAAACAGCTAATATGTCTTCTCCTATTTTTGTGCTACTTATATTTAGTGTCCAATATTCGTTAAAGTCAACTCCTGTTTTAATGTTTCTTTTGCTTAGTTTTTCTGGAGCTTGTATGTCTAATTCTACTAGCATAGCTTTTTCTGCATTTGTTTCCCAGTATCTTGCTGTTTTTTTATGTTCTGCTTCGTCTGTGTAAAGTTTAATGTTGTTTTCTACTTCTGTTTTTATTGCTGATGTATTTGATATAGCTTCTTTATCAAATATGTATGTAACTACAAATTCATCTACTACATTTTTTGCCCATTCTACGCAGTTGTTTTCGTCTTTGTTATTGTTTACTGTTATTGTTATTTTTCCGCTTTCGCTGTCATATTGCCATGAACCTAGTTTGTTTTCTTCTGCTGTACCAAAGCTTATTGCTCCGTCTTTTCCGTTTGTTGCCATAGTTGAGTATGCTGTTACTTCAACTTTTTCTGCTGTTAGTTCTTTATCTTGTAAAAATTCTTTTTCTTCATTCATTGTTCCAATTTGTATTGGGTTTACTGTTATTTGTGTTTTTTCTATTGGATATATGTTGTCTTTTATTCCTGATTTTATTTTTACTTGTACTACTCTTTTTTCTTCTCCATCTATCGTGTATATTTTGTTTGTTATTATGTTGTTTTCTAATATTTTTGTAGTTTCGTCATCCATTGTTTGAAGTTTTTCTGAATTCCATTCTAGTGAAATGCTTTTTTCTTTGCTTATTTCTTCTGTTTTGTTATCGTTTGAGTATGTACCTGTTAATTTTATTTTACTTTCCATGTTTAATAAATCTAAATTAAATTTGTTATCGTTTCTTGCTACTATTGGTAAGTTTAATTCTTTGTTTTCTCCTGCATTTATTTGGTCTATTGTAATTTCGTCTTTTAGTTTAAAGTTGCAGTTTTCAAGATTTAGTTTTATGTTTTTTAAACTTCCCTCTTTTACAGCTATGTTTAAACGCAAGTTTAATTCAGATGTTATGTCTGTTTTATTTACTTCTTTTTCTCCTTCGTCTAATATTTTTGCATCAAATGTAATTTCGTTTTGTTCATTTGCTGCATAAGAAATTAAACCACTTCCCAGGTATGATCCGAAGTAGTGCAAAATTTGAAAAGGTTAAGGTTAAAACTAAAAATGTTGCTAACACTTTTGTGCTTATTTTTCCATCGTTTGATTTTTTTAGATTTTTAAACATGTTTTTTCCTCCTGATTTTGTTTTTTTATTTCTGCTATATATTATATATTTATATAGCATTATTCTCACATTTTTGACGTCTAATGTCAATATGTGTTTTCTTAATTAAATTTTATAAATTCTACATCCTTTTTAAATTTGTTTACGGAAACTTATAGATTAAAAAGAATTGTTGAAAAATTACATTTTTATGACATTTTTGTAATTTAATGTAATTGTGTTTTGATATTTTTATACATTTATATTATATACGTTTATGTAAACTTTTTCAAGAGTTTTTTATTAGATTTTGAATGTTTTAAGCGATTTTTTAAATTTTAAAGGCGACCGTCGGTCGCCTTTAAAATTATGGTTAGCATTTTGGGTAGCCCATGAGTGCGACCCCCTACATTTTAACCTGCAAGTTCTTTTTTTATTCTTAGTATATTGTCTAGTGTTTGTATGTATCCTTCTTTGTAGCAAAACTCCAATTTTTTTATATTAAATGGTTTTACTTCTCTTAAATCTATTTCCAACACAGATGTGCTTGCATTAACAGATTCTCTTATTAGGTTTTCTGTCATTAGGTCCAAAGATTGCATTGTTATATTATATATTGTTTTTTGCTTTCTTGGGCTTTTTAGCTTAAAGCGTAATGCAAGAACTTTGTCTATTCCCAAGTCTTTTGTTTCTTTTACTGGTAGGTTTGAAAATATTCCCCCATCTACAAATTGATATTTTTCGTATTCAAATGGAGCATACATTCCTGGGAAAGTTGAGCTTGCCCTTACGGCTTTGCCGATTTCTATATCGTGTATATATTCTTCTCCTTTTAAGTTTTCGTTATTTGTAAATATTATTTCTTTGTTTGAGATTAAGTCTGTTGCTGGAATAGTGATTGGCATTTTTAAGTCTTTTATGTTTTTTATTTTTTTCTTTCTAGCTGCTTGCCCAACTACTTTTTCTATGTTTTCACTTGTTGTTATTCCTCCTAGTTTTATATCTCTTGTGGCTTTAATAGATTCCCATATATATTTAGGGCTTAAAGATAAAACCTGACTAGAAAATTCTCTAAATAATTTTATTATCTCATCTGTTTTATATCCCATTGCATATAGGGCAGCTACTATACTTCCGGCTGATGTTCCTCCTACTGCTTCTATTTCTATTCCGTTTTCTTCTAGTGCCTTTATTGCACCTATGTGTGCTGCGCCTCTTATTCCGCCTCCTGCTAATGCTAGACCTATTTTCATATACTGTACCTCCTCTATTTTCTTTTTGTTTCCATGTTGTACACTATCTTTCCTATTGTTTTGTCTGGTACTATTTTGCTTAAAAATCTTATCATTTTGTTGTTTGCTCCTGGTAATATCATATATTTTCCTTCAAACATTTTGTCTATTGCATAGTTTGCAACTTCTGTGCTTGTCATAACTTTTGTTTTAAATTCTACGTTTGCTTTTTCTAAGAATGGTGTTTTTATTGGTCCTGGACATAGTGCACTTATTTTTACATTTGAGTTTCTTTTTCTTAGTTCTTCGTAGATACTTTGTGTTAGTTTTAATACGTATGCTTTTGTAGCATGGTATGTTGCCATGTGTGGTCCTGGCATAAATCCTGCTATTGATGCTACATTTAATATATATCCACTATTTTTCTTGCACATGTCTTGTAAGAATAGTTTTGTTAGTGTATGGACTGCACATACATTTGTGTTTATCATGTTTAGTTCTGTTATTAAGTCTGTTTCTATAAATTCTCCACAAGTTCCAAATCCTGCATTGTTTATTAGTATATCTATATCTCCTACCTGTTTATATAGTTCCACACAGTTTTCTGCAAGGCTTAAATCCATGCATATTATTTGTGTTTTTGTTTTTAGTTCTTTTTGTACTTCTTCTAGTTTTTGTTGTTCTCTTGCTACTAAAACTAGTTCTATTTCTTGCTCACTTAATATTTTTGCCATTTCTTTTCCTAAACCTGATGAGGCTCCTGTAATTAATGCTTTCATGTTTTTTCCTTCTTTCTAAATTGTTTGCCCTATTATATCAGATATTTACAAATTTTAATAGTTTTTACTTTATTTATTTTGATTTTTGTTATATAATCTTTTCAATATTATTTAGGGAACTTTCACTTTTAAGAGTTTTTTAACATTTATTTTATAGAAATGAGGAGATATGCTATGGATTATAATCATAAAGAAATAGAAAAAAAATGGCAAAATTATTGGGATGAAAAGCAAAGTTTTAAAGCAGTTACTGGAGATAAAAAGGAACCATATTATATATTGGTAGAGTTTCCTTATCCTTCTGGAGCTGGGCTTCATGTTGGACATGTTAGAAGCTATACTGCTCAAGATGCTTTGGCTAGAATGAAAAGAATGCAAGGTTATAATGTTTTATACCCAATGGGCTGGGATGCTTTTGGTGCTCCTGCTGAACAATATGCTATTAAAAATCATATTCATCCAAAGGAAGCTGTAAAGGAAAATATTCATACTTTTAAAGGACAAATGAAAGATTTAGGTTTTTCTTTTGATTGGTCTCGTGAGTTTTCTACTACTGACCCAGATTATTATAAATGGACTCAATGGCAATTCTTACAATTCTATAAACATGGTATGGCATATAAAGATACTATTCCTGTAAACTGGTGTCCTACTTGTAAATCTGTTTTATCTAATGAAGATGCAGCTGGTGGAGTTTGTGAAAGATGTGGTAGTACAGTTGAGCAAAAAGAAAAATCTCAATGGATGCTTAGAATGAGCAATTATGCAGAAGATTTATTAAAAGGTTTAGATGATACTAATTTTGCTGATAGAGTAAAACTTGGTCAAATTAACTGGATTGGTAAATCTACTGGTGTTGAACTTGATGTGCAAATTGTTGGTGGAGGTAAATTTTCTGTATTTACAACTTGTATTGAAACAGTTTATGGTATTACATTTTTTGTTATTGCTCCTGATGGCAAGTTAATTAAAGAATTAATGCCTAGAGTAAAAAATAAAGAGGAAGTTAATGAATATATTAAAGAAACTGCTAAAAAATCTGCTATGGATAGAACAGAGCTAAATAAAGGTAAAACAGGTTGCAGAGTAGATGGAATTATGGCTATTAATCCTGTTAATGGAAAAGAAGTTCCTGTATTTTTAGGTGACTTTGTTCTAGGAGACTACGGAACTGGGGCTGTTATGGCCGTTCCTTCTCATGACCAAAGAGATTTTGAATATGCTGTAGAACACAATTTGGAAATGATTCAAGTTATTGATGGTAGAGATGTTAGTGAATCTGCTTTTGAGAAACAAGATTATTTAGGTAAAGGTTGTAAATTGATTAATTCAGAAGAATTTACTGGTCTTACTGTTGAAGAAGCTAAAGAGGCTATTACAAATAAATTAGTAGAAAAAGGTATTGCTAGAAAAGTAAATAATTATAAAATGAGAGATTGGGTATTTTCTCGTCAAAGATTCTGGGGAGAACCTATTCCTATGATTTATTGTGAGAAATGTGGATGGCAACCAATGAAGGAAGAAGATTTACCTTTATTGTTACCAGATGTTGCAGAATATGAACCAACTGAAAGTGGAGAAAGTCCTCTTGCAAACATTACCGATTGGGTAAATACAACTTGTCCTCATTGTGGTGGAAAAGCTAGAAGGGAAACTGATACAATGCCTAACTGGGCTGGTTCTAGCTGGTATTTCTTAAGATTTATGGATCCTCATAATGATAAAGAATTTGCTTCTATGGACGCTATGAAATATTGGAAACAAGTTGACTGGTATAACGGAGGAATGGAGCATACTGCAAGACATTTACTATATGCAAGATTCTGGGTTCAATTTCTATATAATATTGGTTTAGTTCCTAAAAAAGAGATGATTTGGACTCGTGTTAGCCATGGTATGGTTTTAGGTTCTAATAATGAAAAGATGAGTAAATCTAAAGGAAATGTTATTAATCCTGATGATATAGTTAACGAATATGGTGCAGATACTTTAAGACTTTATGAAATGTTTATGGGTGATTATACTCAAGATGCTCCTTGGAGTACAGATTCTCTAAGAGGTTGCAAACGTTTTATAGACAAAGTTATTCGTTTAAAAGATAAAATTGGTGATGGAGATGGTTATTCTAAAAAATTGGAACCACTTATCCACAAAACTATAAAAAAAGTGCAAACTGATTTAACAACAATGGCATATAACACAGCTGTATCAGCATTAATGATTTTGGCTAATAGCTTTGATGCTGAGGATAAAATAACAAAAGAAGATTATCATTTGCTATTAACTTTACTTAATCCTATTGCTCCTCATATTACAGAGGAAATAAATGAACAATTAGGATTCAAACCAATTTGCGAATCTAGCTGGCCTAAATATGATGAGGCTAAAACAATAGATAGCGAAAAGGAAATTCCTGTTCAAATAAATGGTAAAGTAAAGTCAACTGTTAAAATTGCTTTAGATGAAGAGGAAACTAGTGTAAAAGCAAAGGCTTTTGAAGCTGTTTCTAGTTTGCTAGACGGAAAGAATGTTGTGAAAGAAATATATGTAAAGAATAAAATTTATAATATAGTTGTAAAATAAAGGTACAAAAAAACAGGATTGTTGCAAATTAACAATCCTGTTTTTTAATACTATACTATATATTTCCTCATTTTATTCGGAAAGTCAAATCGGCTATAGCAAATGATGACTTAAGTCGCTTGTTCAATATAACTATTATTATATAATTCATCTGGACATATATCTGCTCCATTTTCCCATTCTATGGATAGTCCTGCTATTTTTACTTTTTTAAACTTATTATAGTCTTTTAATTCTTCAAAGGCTTTATGATTTAAATATGGTTTTACGTCAAATTTTTTTACTTCTCCATTATTGAATTTAATCTTTAATGTGTAATCTTCTAATACTTCTACCTCTTGAGCTCTTGGTCTCATTTAAATCACTCCAATCCCCTTATTTTTATAATCTCACCATTATCATTATACACCTTCCATGCAGCTTTTATTTCATCCTTATGCAATTCTATCCATGCCAAAACTAATTTTTCCTGTTTTTTTGGCAATTTTCCATCGAGAATAACTCCATCACAAGTAATTGACATTTCGTATTCGTTATACTTAATGTGTATATGTGGTTCATTATGATATCCACCAATTTCTTTATAAATATAAATAAGTATACCATAAAAATGCGAAATAAGTGGCATAGTTTCACCTCCTTTATTGTAGCATTTTTAATTTAATTTTTCAACACTGATATTATTTAGAATTAAATTTTTAGAATAAAAAATGTTAGATTAAATTAATAATTATAATTTAGCATTCTACAAATTAAATGTCAATATTTTTTACAGTTTTTTACAAATGTATATTCTTTGTAATATATCTTGTATTTTGGGCGTATGCAATACGCCCCTACATTCTTTAGATTTGAGTTGAATAATAATCCTCTTATATTCTCTTATTACTTGTATTGTTTGACTTGTTGTCTACTTTATGTTAATATGTAAATAATCAAATTTAGGAGGTATTTGATTTCCATACGCATTGAATTATGGAACAGTGCAAAATTACCAATTTCTAATCGAAAGGAGCTTTCTACTTTGTATTTACATTTTTTAGGAAGAGGTGCAGGTTTTGCTAATGAGCATACATCTGCATATTTTGTCACTAAAGGTAAGGACTTTTTCTTAATAGATTGTCCATCTTCTACTTTTGTGAAAGTTAAAAATTTTGATTTGTCTGCTTATGAAAACTTTTTTGTTCTCATAACGCACACGCATGGCGACCACGTTGGAGGACTTGGGCTGTGGGCTCAATATTGCTTCTTTGTACTTCATAAGAAACTTAATATTCTCGCTCCTTCAGAAGAAGTAGCAGAGGATATTAAAGCTCTTCTTACAATTGAAGGAAATTCCTTGGATTGGTACAATCTACATCTCATTGATTCCGATAAGCTTTATGGTAACAATATGAGTGTTTATATTGAACCCATTTTGACTAAACATTCTCCTCAACTTGATGGTAAATGTTTTGGTTATTACATTGAGAATATTTTTGGAGATGAAGATGTTTCTCCTGATGACCAGCTTTTTGTTTATACTGGCGACACTTCAACATTGCAACCTTTTGAAGAGCTTTTCGGATTTGCTCGTGAAATTTATGTTGATGTATCCGTTTTTTATGGGCAAATACATTTAAAACTTGAAGAAGTTTTGCCTCAACTCATTGAATTAACCCAAAAAGATATAAAAGTATATCTTATGCATTTGGATGATGTTGAAGCTGCAGAAAGAATGATCACAGATGTTCCCGGAATCGAAATTGTAAAACTTTCATAAAAAAGTAATCGGCATAGATTAAAACTCTATGCCGGTTTTATTTATTTAAAGTACTCTATTCCTGATTCAAATAATTTTTGGTCCATATTTCCTGGCACGTTTATTATATTTCCCCTATAACTTCTTTCTGAATGTGCCATTTTTCCAAGTATTCTACCGTCTTTGCTTG
>OIZL01000378.1_pt1 | contig 34195 bp, 27 predicted proteins | sample 1588541 | NCBI WGS metagenome assembly OIZL01 (sample SAMN03283285) | human gut metagenome | biome: human-associated habitat; material: feces | host: Homo sapiens | place: Peru | collected 2012 | reverse complement strand
AGATGTTCCTTTGAGAACTTGGTAGGACGTTTAAAGTCGTAGTTCTTGACCTGCTTGTCGCTGGTATCGTGCATTTCCTCTGCATCCAGCTCGCCGCTGCTGAGCGCCGCAAGCAGATTGTCAATCTCATTTTGAGACAGTACCTCTCCCACGAAAGTTCACCTCCCCGTGGTGTAAATTTTCTATCTTTAAATAGAATCTGTCTTACTGGAACAGGATATCGCTAAATGAGACATTGAAAATAAATTCAGAATCGAACATCTTCTGGATCCGCTCCAGGATCTCCTGTCTCATCTTATCCTGATTGTCTCTCGCTTCCGTCAGAGTGTACTGACTGATCACGTCGTTGATCTCACTCTTGATCAAGCTTTCCTGCTTCGACAGGTCGGAACCGTAGGTCTTATATCCTTTGTCCTCTGTATTGATGGACAGCGTTACGGATACCATACAGAAATGCGGATCTCCTCCGTCTGCCTTGTCTGTTTTAAGTGGAATCGTCATCGACTCGGAAATATCGTAAGTCTCAATATTGGACATCGGGATCACAGTCTCCGCTGCTTCCCCATCCTCACCCTTTGCTGCCAGTTCCAGGTTCAGAGCTGTCGCAATATTGTCGACCAACGCCGCTGTCTTTTTAGAAGTGCTCGTCACGCTGAACATCATAATAGCCGTCAGAACGACATTCACGATCAAAAGCGCCAGAATGATAATAGAAATCAGATTTTTTTTCATTTTCCTTTCGCTCCCCTTTTAATATGAACTCAACGAGTTATATATTTTGATCTCAACGCGGCGGTTCTTAGCCCGTCCCTCCGCTGTTGAATTATCCGCAACAGGTACGTACTCCCCACGGCCGGAATGTTTGATCTTCGCCGGATCCAGGTTTGTAACAGAAAGAAGATAATCAAAGACCGACTGTGCTCTACCCGAACTCAGCTCATCATTATTCGAGTATTTTGCTCCGGACATCGGCACATTGTCCGTGTGTCCTTCGATCTCGATCGTGCCGGGTGCATAGCTCTCCAGAATCTCTCCCACCTGACCAATCACAGGCTTCGCCTCCTCCTTCAGCTCGGTGCTTCCCGAGTCAAACAGAATCGTCCCCTTCAGCGTAAGCAACACATACTGCGACGTAAAGTCTATGTCTATGTCGTTCTGCAAATTCCGCTCTTCTACTGCTTCTTCTATCTTCTCCGCAAGTTTCTCAGACTCTTCCATCTGCGCCTGTTCCACCTGCTCCTGTGCATTCGCCACATTTTCATCAACGAGCTCGCCTTCGCCCATCTTGCCCGAACTGTAAATGTAATCATCCAGTTCGTTCAGCTGGCTCACACCGTTGCTGATCAGAACGCCGTCCCCGATCGCCGTCGCTCCCGCCGTGAAAATAGAGAAGCTCTGGTTGAAGGACGCCACCACCGCGTCGAACTTCGCGCTGTTTACGTCGGACATAGCAAACAGCATAACGAAGAAACACAGCAGCAGGTTCATCAGATCCGCAAAGGTCGACTGCCACGCCGGCGCTCCTTTGGGCGGCTCGTCCGGTTTCCTTTTAGCCATTCAGTTCACCTCCGGCCTCATCAGCTGATGTTCCTCTGTCCTTAGGTGCCAGGAAGGACTTAAGCTTCTCTTCGATGACACGTGGGTTCTCGCCCGCCTGTATGGACAAAAGACCTTCGATCTCGATCTCCTTCATCATTGTCTCTTCTGCATTTTTGCTCTTGAGCTTCGTCGCAACCGGCGCGCAGATCCAGTTCGCCAGAATAGAACCGTACAATGTCGTAACCAGTGCAACTGCCATGGCCGGTCCGATGGATGACGGATCATTCATATCCTGAAGCATGTTAATCAGACCGATCAAGGTACCGATCATACCCCAGGCAGGGCCCATGGCTCCCAGGTTTTCCCAGAAACCGATCTTGTCCTTATGTCGGTCTTCCACGCTTACCAGCTCTGTCTCCATGATCGCACGGACAAGCTCTGGATCCGTACCATCTACTATCAGTAATATTCCTTTCTTGAGGAATTCATCTTCAATATCCGTTGCCGCTTCCTCCAGGGAAAGCAGTCCTTCCTTACGCGCCACGTTCGACAGATCGATGATCTTCTGGATCGTGTCCGGAACGTTCATCGTAGAAAGTTTAAAGATCAGGGAAATGCTCTTGATTCCTGCCAGGAAATTCGGCAGGGTGTAACTTGCCAGGATACAGCAGAACGAACCACCAAAGGTGATCAGCGCTGACGGCGCATCCAGGAAGTTCTGCATAACCGACATGTCATGTCCATACAAAATACCAAAAACAACCAGTATAAAACAAACTATCAATCCAATAATTGACGCAATATCCATATGTATTCCACCCTCACTTACACTCTCTTATGCAAAGATGTCCTTTCTGTACAATTTTACTAGATTTTTTATGTCTTGTCTACTTTCTTTTACAATAATTTTGCGCCCTGTTGTAAAGGAAAGGACAGTGTCCGGTGTCTCCTCCACTTCTTCGAGCAGATCCGGATTGATAAGCACCTTTGCACCATTTAACTTGGTTACCTCTATCATAACTGACACCCCCGAGGTTTTTCCCTGGTCCGTCAAACCCCTTCTTTGTACGAACCTATATTATTTTACCATATCTTATGCAATTCTGCAAAAGAAAAGAGGAACTTTGTCATTTTTTACAAAATCAAACGAAAGTTCCTCTTCAATTACTGTCTATTTTATCTCTTCAGATTGACGAGTTCTTCCAGCATTGTATCGGAAACTGTAATAATACGGCTGTTTGCCTGGAAACCACGCTGTGTTGTGATCATTTCCGTAAACTCGGAGGAAAGATCCACGTTACTCATCTCCAGTACGCCGGAGGTCATGTAGCCGCCGCCCGCGGTGATATCCTGACCGATTCCGTCGAACTCACCGGAGTTCATCGTTGCGGAATACAGGTTATCACCCTGTTTGGAAAGACCGGATGCGTTGGCGAAGTTTGCCACTGCGATCTGTCCGAGCAGCTTGGTCTGACCGTTGTCATAGGATGCGCGGATCTTACCGTCCTGCGCGATCTCCACACCGATCATCTCGCCTTCTTTTCTACCGGTATTATATCCCTTCTTATCTCCGTTCGTCGCTGAAATGGTGGAAGTTCCGCCATTGTTGTACATCGTACAGGAGGAGAAGTCGATATCAATGTCGCTGAACTGTGTCAGCTGGATCGTATCTCCCGTCATAGAGACTGCTGAATTGTTGAAATCAAGGGTTACGGTATCGTTGTCCACGCTTCCCACATAGGAGAATTTACCGGTGTCGGTATTGAATACCAGCGGGTAGCCGCTCTGGGAAACCTGCTTGATGATCTGCGCCTTGCCGTCTGTTCCCACAAAGTCGACCGTGTAGGTTGTGTTGCCTGCGCTCTCCACACCGTATGCTTCCTTGAGTACATCCTCCGCCGGGATCTCTGTCGAGAAAGTCTTTGCTCCGTCAAAGGTCGTATCCTTGTTTGCCGTGAAGTCCTGCTTGAATTTCAGGGTTACTTCACCGTCTGTAACCGTCACGCCGGTAACACCGGTAACGTTCATCTTTGCAAGTGCCGTCTGCCATAATGCCGCATCCGTGCCAAGTGCCTTCGCCGTACCGCCATCGTTAAAGTAATACTGCCCCTCTGCCGCATTGTAGATCAGGCTGTAAGGCTCTGCCTCCAGGAGCGCCTGATCCAGGGTAACGCTTCCTTCCACCGTAACCGTACTTCCACTTGCCACAGCTCCTGCCGCCGCCGGGGAGGTGATCGTCCAGTTGTCCTTGGACATTGCGATCATGTTGTTGCTTGCAAAATCGTCGAGCACATCGCCCGCTGTCAGATTCTTGACGTACTTTCCGGTTGCCGGATCGTAGGATACGCCGTCGAGCAGTTTGTAGACTGCCTCGGAAGTCGCTACCGAGTCCTCACCGAAGGATGCGATATCCTTAATGCTGTTCAGGTTGTACTTCTTGACAAGGGATACGCCGTCGCTGTCCAGAATGTCATCCAGGGATACATAGTAGTTTCCATCGGTATCTGTCGAGTGGATGCTCATCTTTGCCGTATACTTGTAGCCAAGGGCATCAAAGAAATTGAGCGTCATGATCTTGCCGGCGGTGCTGTTTACGTTGGTATCATATTTGTCCAGAATACCGGATACGTAAGCCTTGCTGGTCGCCTCCGGCGGATAGGTCAGATTGTCTGTGTTCATGATCTGCAGCGCAGATACGGTATCTGCCACAATATCTCCGTTTTCATCTGTCTGCCATCCCATTACTGTGTAACCAGTAGTTGACATAACAAGGTTTCCTGCTCCGTCGATCGTGAAGGATCCGTCTCTGGTGAAGAAGTTCTCAGAGCCGTTGCTCACGATAAAGAAGGAATCTCCCGTGATCATAACGTCGAACGGGTTGTTTGTGGACTGTGCCGAACCCTGCGTTGTGATCGCTGTCGAAATTGCTCCGGTCTTTGAACCAAGACCGATCTGGCGGGCGTTCGTACCGCCTCGTCCGGTTGCCTCGTTGGCTCCGGATGCCGCCTGTGTCGTCTGGTACAGCAGATCGCTGAATACCATGGACTGTGATTTGTATGCTGTTGTGTTTACGTTCGCGATGTTATTACCGATAACATCCATTCTTGTCTGGTGGGTTCTAAGACCTGCCACACCAGAGAACAATGATCTCATCATAATGAAATGACCTCCTTATTCTGTATGGAAATCCGTTCTGTTCCCTCTGTCATTCAGAAACATAAGCCCCCCTGAGGTCCGGCTATATGATAACGGCTCCATCAATGTTAGTGAATACATTTTCATCGGTCTCTGCCTGACTCATTGCCGTGATCACCGTCTGATTCGGCACATTCACGATAAATGCAAGAGAGTCTACAATGACCAGTGATTCATTGATTCCTTTCGCTTCTGCTTTCGCAGCGCCCAGATTAAGGCGTTCCACCTGTTCCTCTGTCAGTTCGATATTTCTGTCTACCAGCCGGTTTGCCGCATGCTTCGAGAATTTGATCTCTCCTGTCTGGCGCGTGCTTTCGGTCTTCTTTGTCAGAATATCCTGAAAGCTGGGGCCATTCTTGGCTGCGCTTCCCGCGGTCTGACTGTTCTGGTTCAGGAACCGGTCCTGCATCTGCTCAATGGAAAGGAACGAGTTGTTTTGAATCTTCATCTTTGCTCCTCCTTGAGATAACTACATGCCGCCAGTCCTTTTAGCAGCTTCCTTTCACTTGATCAGCTCTCTTCCTCCTGCGCCTTCACCAGATCGTTCATCCTGCTTGTGTACTTCTTGAGACCTTCTACATAATCACTGGAAATAAACTTCTTCTGATAATCATTCATCTCATCGTACATCTTCTGTACCTTCTCTACATCCTCCCTGTCGCCGATCGTAAGCTCGCCAACCTTCGGAAGTTTGTTGTACAGATTCAGGAATTCTGCCGCCAGCGTGTATGCCTCCAGATACTTCTCATCTGCAACAGTATCGAGATCATCCAGCGAATAAAGCTCCCCGTTGATCGATAAGAATGCCTTGTTGTTCTCATAGACAACATAATCAACATTTCCCTGTACCGTTGTTGTGTTTCCGCTGCTGTCCGTCACCTTCATCAGTACGGTCTGTCCTACCAGCGTCGATGCTCTGGAAAGCTCCAGTGTCGCGCTCATGTTCTGCATCTGCTCCAGTTCGGAGAAGGTTGCATACTGTGATATGTACTCGGTGTTGGATGTCGGCTCCAGCGGATCCTGGTATTTCATCTGTGCCACCAGCAACTGCAAAAATGCTTCTTTGTCTACGGTAGATCCACTCTTCTTCTCGCTGCTCTTCGCAAGAGAGGACGCGGTTGCGGATTCTACCACTTTGCCATCCTTGATTTCAGCTATTGCTCCCATAGCCTGCTCCTTTCTTTTTACTTAGGAATCGTATGTTCTCGTCCCTATGCGGTGTAATCGACCGTCCCGCCGTTTGCACGCATCATCTCGACTGCGATCTTCTCGGATTCTTCCATCTCCGGCGCATCTTCTGCGTCGAGTTCATCCAGATTCAATCGTCTCACTGTCCTGCCTGACTGGCTCTTCTGGTCTCTCTGTGCTTCTTCCCCGCTCTGCGAAAACTGCTGGCTGTCCTGATGACTCGCCACGGCAACTTCCACTTTGTCGACTTTGATTCCCTGTTCTTCAAACTGCTGCTTGAGTTCCACGATCTGACTCTCCACTGCCGCACGGACCGCTTCGTTCTGGGTCGTGAACTGTGCTGTAATGCTCCCGCCTCTGGCTGCAATCTGTACATTGACTGTACCAAGGCTCGCCGGGTGAAGCTGCATCTCAAGCTCCTGTATCTCCGCTTTCAGGTTGACTTTCATGTAATCTACGATCTGATCCATGATTTCCTGTGTCTGCGTCGACTGATAGGTATCCGGCACTTCCGCCGTCTGATTCACCATGTTCTGTGCATCCACTGCCTGCTCCTGATTTGCCATCTGGAACAGATTACCGGACTGCTCTGCGCCGGAATGCTCTTCCTGTGCGCCTTTGCCCTGACCGCTCTTGACGATCATCTCCTGTGTGTCTGCAAGTTCTTCGCTTCCGTCGGCTGCTCCCGTCACGTTTTCCTGTACGGATTTATCGCCGTTCTGGTCATCCACGGTCACGCTCAGCTTGACTGTCTCCCCGTTTTTCTGCACGGTAACGGTGTAGTCCTTCGACCCTTCCAGTCCGCTTTCCGGGAGATTCTCTACACTCTGTGTCTCGTCTGTGCCTTCCACGGAAGCCATGTCCGCGATCAACGCGCCAAGCTCTTCACCGTCAAGTCCAAGCTCCTCTCCGAGCTGATCCAGACTCTCCTCCACGATCATGAACAGATTCTGCAGATTCTGATACAGTTCTCCATTCGTAACCAGAGACATTTCATCCGGACATCCGCTGATCTGCAAAAGAAGCTGCTTCAGATTCGACAGATCAAAAAGATCCACAACGGAAAGTCCGAGAACTTCCATCGCATCTGTCACCTCTTCGGTCGTGACACCCATCTCGTCTGCAATGTCCTCCACCAGCTTTTCACCGCTCTCGCGGACGGTCTGCTTGTCCTGCGCCGCTGACCGGTCTGCCGCCGTCACACTTTTCTTTCCGTTTCTGCCGTCTGCATTGCCAGAAGCATCTTTGATCTGATTCTTCTTTCCTGCGGATGCATCCGTCTTTCCGGATGTCTCTGCCTGGCGCACGCCGTCAGTCTTCGCCGTTCCGGTGCTGCCCTGCGCTGCAAGGGAAGTCACTTCATCGGTTATCTTAGTCATAACCTTTTCAAAGCTCTCCTTTACGGCGTCCTCGGTCTTACCTGCCACGCCCGGCTGCTGGTTTACATAATTCAGTGGTGCATTGATGTTGTTTACAGGTATGCCTGTCACACACATTCCTCCTTTCTTCTGTTATCAAAGTGCTCGCCTTTCGGCATATTTATATATAAAATACAGGCTGCCGCCTATATCATATATATCGACAATTCCAGTCCCCGTCTTAATTCTTTTCCATCGTATGTCAGGACTCCGGATCCATGATCTTGGTCAGTCTCGCCGCCACGGTCGGATCCATCACGCCGAGGATCTTTCCTCTGTCCTCTGTGCTCATCTGGTTCAGGATCTTTGCTGCCAGCTCCAGATCATCCGTCATGTTCTCAAAGATGGCCGCAGCCTCCTTGGGCTTCATATCCGCATAAGCCTGCGCATAATCCTTGATTTCCTTGCTCGCCTCCTGCTGCTGTACAACCTGCTTGTACAGGTATTCAGCCGTCGTCGGATCCATCGATTCATAATACTTCTGATACGCCTCTGCGCCAGGGCCTTTGTCGGCATATACTACTTCCTCGTAGAAGTCGTTCTTGATCCGTTCAAATTCCACCTGCGCATCCTCGAAGGTCTGTAAGCGCTCGATCTCCGCGCGCATCTGATCCATCTCCTCCGAGTCCGTGTTGCTGCTCGACTGTGCCTGTTCCAACTCCAGCTCAAGCTGCTTGATATAGTCAACCGCCTCGCGAAGGCTTGTGTACCCTCCGTAGGCTTCCTCGTCGTCTGTTGTGATCACCGACTCTGCCGGCAGGATCTTGTTGATCACCGGGACGTCCTTCAATACCGGAGCAAGCACATTGGATCCAAAGCCACCCACATCCAGCTTGATCAGCAGGCAGAGGATCGCCAGCCAAATCACCACAATGACCACCGTCACCAGAAATACGGACACGCCCCCGGCCTCTTCATCCTCCGTGAGCTGCGCCTCCTGGGCAGATATCTCTTTTGCACGCTTCTTGGCTTCCTTGCGCTGCGCCTTCTGTTCGTCTTTGATCTTTTTCTTCTCTTCTTTTAACCGCTGCTTCTCCGCTTTGGTATCTACTTCCTCATTCAAAAGTTGTTCTGCCATATCTAAACCACGCCTTCCAATCAATCATCCTCGCGCTGACCATAGGTATAGCTTGTCAGCTCATCCACAGCTTTCCCCTCTGCCGCATTCTCGTCCTTCATAAACTGTTCAAAGGCCTTTTCCTTCAGCTTTTCATGCATCTTGCGCTCCTGCATCACTTCCTGCAGCTTCGCTCTGGCTTCTTCCACCCGTTCCTCCGCGATCGCCACCTGCTCGTTCTGCAGTTCGATGATCTCATCCATCGCCGTAAGCGCATTTGCGTTTTCCCTGAGCTGGCTTGCGCGCATCACGCTGCCGCGGATCGTTCTGCCTTCTTCCAGATAGGACTCTTTTCTGTCTATGTACTCCTGCAGGATGTCCTGTTCCTCCCGCAGTCTCATCTGCTGTCTGCCAAACTCCATCTTCGCCTGATTTTCAAGCTGAAGTTTGATGTTCAGTATATTCTGCATCCGGTAAGCGAACCTAGCCATTTTTCATCACCCATCCGTCCGGTCTTTTCCGGTTATGCTTCCTGCTCCGGCTCCTTTGCCTGATCGTCGAACAGTTCTCTGAGCAGATCTACCGCCTGCTCGTAATCGTACTTGGCATCCACATCCTGCATCAGATAGTCGTTGACGGCGTCGATCTTGTCGATCGCATAATCGATCTTCTCGTTGCTGCCTCTCTTGTAGGCGCCGATATTGATCAGATCCTCCGCCTCGTTGTAGGTCGCCAGCACGCTCTTGAGTTTTCCGGCAAGCACCTTGTGCTCCTTGCCTATGATCTGGCTCATACATCTGGAAATACTCTGCAGCACATCGATTGCCGGATAGTGGTTCAGATGCGCCAGTTTACGGTTCAGCATGATATGACCGTCCAGGATACTTCTTGCCGTATCCGTGATCGGCTCGTTGAAATCATCTCCATCGACAAGCACGGTGTACAGTCCCGTGATGGAACCTACGCTCGCCCTTCCCGCTCTCTCCAGAAGCTTGGGCATCTCCGAATACACGCTCGGCGGATAACCTCTGGACACCGGCGGCTCGCCGCTGGCAAGTCCGATCTCCCTCTGTGCCATGGAAAAACGTGTCAGGGAATCCATCATCAGAAGCACATCTTTTCCCTGATCCCGGAAATACTCAGCGATCGCCGTCGCGGTCTTGGCCGCTTTATTTCTTTCAAGCGCCGATTTGTCCGATGTCGCCACAACGACCACCGACCGGCGCATACCTTCCTCCCCGAGATCTCTCTCGACGAACTCGCGAACCTCCCTGCCCCGCTCTCCGATCAGAGCGATCACGTTGATGTCCGCCTTGGTATTTCTCGCAAACATGCCCATAAGTGTCGATTTGCCGACACCGGAACCTGCAAAAATACCGATACGCTGTCCCTTGCCGACCGTCATCAGTCCATCCACTGCCTTGACGCCGAGCGGAAGCACCTCGTCGATGATCTTCCTGCTCATCGGATCCGGCGGCTGCGCCTCTACTGCGTACGGCGTACCCGTCATGTACTCTCCGTCGATCCTTCCCAGGCCGTCCAGCACCTTGCCGAGCAGATCGTTGCTTACCGGAACCATCAGCGGTTCTCCGGTATTTTCCACGATACAGCCAAGACCGATCCCGTCTGTCTTGTCGCAGGGCATCAGCAGCGTCTTGCGATCCTTGAATCCGACAACCTCCGCCATGATCGGTGCATAGGTGTCATCCGCCGGATAGATCCGGCACAGATCGCCGAGCTTCGCTTCCGGTCCGGCCGATTCGATCGTCAGACCCACCACGTTCTCTACACGCCCCATCTTGCGAAAGAAGGTGTCGTCCTCTATTCTGCTGTATTTTTCAAAATCAATGATTGGTTCCATCAAAAGATAACACCCGCAATTTCTTCGTAAGCTCTTCAAGCTGCGTTCCGATACCGCAGTCGAAAATTCCCCCGTCCGTCTCGATCATACAGTCTCCCTTTGCCAGGGCGATGTCCTCCACGATCTCAAGGATTCCTTTGCCGCCCACCGGTCCGTCCAGAAGCGCCTGCTTCTGCATATTGACGTAAGGGTAGTCCTCCGCCGAAACATGTACAATAAAAGTCCTGCTGCTCTCTACCTTACGCAGGGTAGAATCGATCAGATGCACCAGGATGTCTCTGTTATCTGCAAGATCCACTTTGAACACATGGTTGTAGACCTCTGTGATCGTCTCTATGAATTTTGGCTCCAGCTCGTCGATCAGATCGCTGTAATGCTGTTCCAGCTTCTGCTGCTCTGCCTCCAGCTTCTGTTTCATCTCGCCCACTTCGGCAAGACCTCTCTGGTAGCCGTCGTCGTAGCCGTTCTTTTCCGCCCGGTCAAGGGTCTGTCTCCGGAGATTCTCTGTCTCCTCCTGCGCTGTATCCTTGATCTGCTGCGCCTGGAGCTGTGCATCTTCCAGGATCTGCTGCGCCTGCGCCTTGACTTCTTCCAGATCCGGTCCTTCCATGGAAGCAGCCTTGATGATCGATCCATCTCCGCCGTCCTCAGCGCCATCCTGAGGTTCTACTGCTCCGGCCTCAAGACCGGAGGTAAACTCTCCATCCTCGCCTTCCGCAGCAGCTCTTCTCTCCTGCTCTCTCCGCTTCGCCTGAAGCTCCTCGATCCTCTCCGCCACGCGCTCGTTGCTGTCTATCACACATTTATCGTCCTCTGTCACTGCCACGCAGTAGGACTTGTATATATTCCTAGACAATGATCTCGTCACCTCCACCTCTGGAGATAACAATCTCTGCGGAATCTTCCAGTTTTCTGATGATATTTACAATCTTCTGCTGTGCTTCCTCAACATCCTTCATACGGACAGGTCCCATGAATTCCATGTCTTCCTTGATCATGACAGCAAGACGCTTGGACAGGTTGTTGAAGATCGCGTTCTGTACCTCTTCGTTGGATCCCTTGAGGGCGATCGCCAGATCTCCGTTGTCCACATCACGAAGTACACGCTGGATCGCACGGTCATCAAGCAGCAGGATATCTTCGAATACGAACATCTTCTTGCGGATCTCGTCTGCCAGCTCCGGCTCTTCGATTTCCAGAGTCTCCATGATATGTTTCTCTGTTCCACGATCCACGGTATTGAGGATCTCTACTACGGCATCCACACCACCGATAATGGTGTAATCCTGATTGACAAGGGATGCCAGCTTGGATTCCAGAACCTTCTCCACTTCCTTGATAACCTCCGGACTTGTACGATCCATCACTGCGATACGCTTTGCAACGTCGGACTGTCTGTCCGGCGGCAGTGCCGACACGATCAGCGCCGCCTGTGCAGGCGATAAGTAAGACAGGATCAGAGCGATCGTCTGCGGGTGCTCGTCCTGGATGAAGTTCAGGAGCTGTGCCGCATCTGTCTTTCTCACAAACTCGAAAGGCTTAACCTGCAAGGAGGCTGTCAGCCTGCTGATAACATCCATCGCCTTCTCCGAGCCGAAGGATTTCTCCAAAAGTTCTTTCGCGTAGTTGATACCACCCTCCGCGATATACTGCTGTGCCAGACACACCTGATAAAACTCGGTCACGACTTCTTCCTTGACCTGCGGTGTGATACTTCTGGTGTTTGCTATCTCAAGAGTCAGTTCCTCGATCTCTTCTTCCTTTAAGTGCTTGAAGATCGCTGCTGATTTTTCCGGTCCCAGGGCAATCAGCAAAATCGCTGCCTTCTGCAGGCCTGTGATCTTCTCCTCTGCTGTTCTTGCTGACATATTCCTACCCCCACTCTTCGTTTAACCAGTTACGCAGCAGGTTGGCTGCCGCCTCCGGATTCTCTTCCACAAACTTGCTGACAAGGCGTTTCTCTTCCGATTCATTCTCCACGGAAATATCCTCAAGCTGCGGCTGTGCAGACTGAAGAAGCGTCTCCACAGACAGTTCTTCCTCTTCCTCCTGATGTTTCTCTCCACGCATGCTTCTGAGCACGACAAAGGCGAGCAGCGCCAGGATCACGATGATCAGGATGATCTGCAGGATATCCGTTGCCGTAAGTCCCGATCCCTCTGCATCGAAGAAAATGTTCTCGCTGTAAGCCACTAATGTAATGTTGTCGGTCGAAATGCCGGTCGCATTCGCTACCGCCGTATAGAAATCCGGATCTACATCCAGTTTGGTCCTGTCTTTGTTGGCCAGCTTGTACTCTTCCCATGTCACGCCGTCCAGAAGTCCCTGTGTCTTTGCATCCTCCTCGCGGACCACATTGTACTTGATCAGCGACGCTGCCAGGGAAGACTGTCCGTAATCGATCAGTCCGGCCGGTGTCGTCGTTGTTGTGATCGTCTCATTCGGAAGATAATCTCTCGACTCCTCGCTTCTTGTCGAGGAAGAGTTTGCGTTGTCTTCAATGACATAGGTGGTAGTTTCGTCGTTCGAGTCCGTTCCGGGCACTCCACCGGTTCCGCTGGTGTTCTCCTCGTTGTAGATGTCTTCATGGCTGAGTACGCCCTGTGTCTGCCCTTCTGCCGGCGTGTAAGTATGCTCTGTCTTGTCGATTGTTGAAAAGTCAAGGATCAGATTGCTTGCCACTTCCACATTGTCAAACTCGTTAGTTCCCAGGATCACCTTCTTCACTTCGCTGGTGACCAGCTTCTCTGCTTCCTTCTTTACCGTAAGCTGTGCGTTGGTCGTCCCGGATACCGTATAGTTGTCGTCACCGGTAAAGAGCATATTGCTCTCTGTGTCCATGATGACGATGTTGTTCGTTGTCTCATTGCCGATCGCCGTCGCAACCGCACGCGCCAGATATGCCGCATTTTCGGTCGTAAACTCGTCCTTGAGCTCCAGAAGAACCCACGCAGAGGATTCCTCCTTCGCTGCGATCAGTGTCCCGTCATTTTCAGGGATATTCAGTGTGACGTAGGCGTTCTTGACTGCGTCAAACTTCTTGATGACATCGTTTTCCAGATATTTCTGGAGATAGACCACATACTTCTTCTGCTTGTCCGACTCAGTAGTCGAAAAGCTGCCGTCCGTCACGTTCTCGATCCCATAGCCTGCCGCCTGGATGTTGTTCGTTCCAAGCAGGAAGTTGGCGTCCGCCGCCTGCTCCTTGAGCACCGTGATAGTCAGTCCGTCATCTGCGATCTGGTATGTATAATTTCCGTCACTGTCCAGAAGGTCTTTCACCTCGGACGCTTCCGTCATTGTCTCGCACTGTCTCAGAAGCACGTACTGCGGTTTGGTCAGTGCAGCCACGATTGCTACGATCGCCACGACTACAGCCACCGCCGCACAGACGATCAAAGTCTTTTGTTTTGTTGTAAACCGGTTCCACCATTCCAGGATCCGGCTACCGATCTCTTTTAATTTTTCCAGCAATTTCTCCACGACGATTCCTTCTCCTTCAGTATAAGATACTCACTAAATCTGCATCTGGATCAGTTCCTTGTATGCGTCCAGAAGTCTGTCTCTGATCGCAACGGTGTACTGCAGTGCCGTGGACGCCTTTTTCAGTGCAATGCCCAGATCATGTGAGTTGTCCGTCTCGCCCAGAGCCCACTTGATCTCCTCATCCTCCGCATTGGAAAGAAGTCCGTTTGTCGTGTTCAAATTATCGATCGCTGTGTTCAGCAATCCGTCAAAGCTCGTATCTGTAAAGCTCGCCGCCGTTGTTGTCGGCGCTGCCTTTGCCGCCTTCTTGATCGCATCCGAAGACACATTGTACAATGATGTGATATCCAAAGCCATTTCAATTCCTCCAGTTGTTCTCTTGCATCCCTCTTACTAACTGCTTACTTCCCCAGATTTCTATGCGTTGATAATGCCAAGTCCTGCGCTGGCGATCGTCTTGCTCGCATTAAATGCTGTCGCATTTGCCTCGTAAGCGCGGCTCGCATCGATCAGGTTTGTCATCTCCGTCACTGTATTTACGTTCGGATAGGTAACATAGCCGTTTTCATCCGCATCCGGATGGGACGGATCATAGACCTTGTTCATCTCTGTCCACTGGTCTTCGTAAACTCCTGTGACCTTTACGCCGTTTCCTGTGTAGGAATAGCACTTTGACGCCTTGTTCAGCACGTGGCGGAAAGCAGTCTGCTGTCCCTTCTCTTCAAAAACAACGACCTTTCTGCGGTACGGTGTTCCATCTTCTGTCCGTGTTGTGTTCGCGTTCGCCACGTTCTGCGAAATAATATCCATACGATAGCGTTCTGCGGTCATACCCGAAGCATTGATATCAAATGCCGTAAACATTCCCATAAGTCTTTCTCCTTATACACTTTTCATTATTTCATCACGATTCTGAGATTTTCGAACTCCTGATTGATACTGTCCGTGAGTCCCTGATAAACGATCTGGTTTTTGGCCAGGTAGACGGCTTCCGTATCCGGATCCACGTTGTTGCCGTCAATACGGTAGGAAAAGCCTGCATAGTCTGTGTATGTTACCGGCTCCAACCTGTTTGTCTTGAGATTGGCAACCTTGGCATCCATTGATGTATATCTGGAATGTCTCAGCGCTTTTGCGAGCTGTGACTCAAAATCCACATCCTGCCTTTTATAATTGGGTGTATCTGCATTGGCAAGGTTGTTCGAGATCGCATCGTTTCTAAGCCAGGATGCGTCTGCCGCCTTGTCCAGCACATTAACATAATCAAAAACGTTGGTACTTGCTAAGGTACTCATAATTCCCCTCCTTGATCCACCTGTTCTTTCGCTCCGTCCGGTTTCCTCCCGGTATACAGATGCGTCCCCTCAAACAGGCTGTTTGATAAAACCATAAAGTAGTCCCTATTACATTATAAAGTAATTACGAGAAAAAACAAGTTGTTTCGATATAAAAACACAAAAAAAGGATCCGTTTTCCGAAGCTGTTTTCCGAACAGATTCGTATCACAAACCCTTTTTTTGCGTTTTTTCCAGCATTTGCGTTCTATTTCTGACAAATTATGAATATTTATCAAACTATCAGTATCTTCCCTGCTCTTTCAGCTTTTCCACCTCGTCGAACACCACGTCGTTCAACACCTTGATGTAGGTTCCTTTCATGCCGGAGGAGCGGGACTCGATCACGCCGGCGCTCTCGAACTTGCGCAGGGCATTGACGATCACCGACCGGGTGATGCCGACCTTGTCTGCAATCTTGCTCGCCACCAGGATCCCCTCCATACCGTTCAGCTCTTCAAAGATATGCGTGATCGCTTCCATCTCTGAGAACGACAGCGTGCTGATCGCTGACTTGACGACTGCGATCTTGCGGTTTTCTTCCGCGCTCTCCTCGCTGACCGCCCGCAGCATCTCCAATCCTACCACCGTGGTCCCATACTCGCACAGGATAATATCGTCGATGTCGTACTGTTCGTCGCATTTATACAGGAAAAGGGTTCCCAGTCTCTCGCCGGATATCTCGATCGGAGCAATGATCGCCTGAAATTTGCGGATGTCGATATTTTCGAACCCGAGCGTCTCCAGATTGACATTCTCCTTCGTAGACAATACGCCGAGCAGACGCTCATTCAGCAAAGGATCGATAAAGCCTCCCACGTGGTCTACAATCAGCTCCGTGATGGACTCCACCGAATCCAGATCGCCGATGCCGAGCACCTTTCCTTTCCTGCTGATCACAAGCACATTCGAGGCAAGGATCTCCTTGAGAACCTCGCAGATATCGTTGAACACGACCTTTCCCGAGTTGTTGTTGTGTAGTAGCTTCCCAATTTTTCTCGTTTTGTCTAATAGCTGAACACTGCCCATGAACTTTTCCTCCACTGTTTCCAGCCTTTGTCTGTCACTCTATCTAAAAATTATTTTATCACACCATTTGGTTGTTTTCAATGTATTTTATATACAATTCACATAAAATATAAAAATATGCGAGCAATTTCTTCAATTTAAAAAAACTTAAAAAAGAAGACCTGATATCAGGCCTCCTCTTTCGGTGCATCTTTGATAAAGCCGCAGCCCTCCTTGGAGCATACCAGCTTGTTTCCTTTCTGGAGAAGGATCGAACCACAGCGGTCGCAGCGGTCATTCACCGGCTTCTGCCAAACCATGAAATCACATTCCGGGTTGCCGATACAGCCGTAATACTTTCTTCCCTTCTTTGTCTTTTTGATCACGATGTCCTTGCCGCATTTCGGACACGCAACTCCGATCTTCTCAAAGTACGGTTTCGTGTTGCGACACTCCGGGAAGCCCGGGCATGCCAGAAATCTTCCATGCGGACCGTATTTGATGACCATCTGCCGTCCGCAGACGTCGCAGTATTCATCCGAAAGCTCGTCGGCAATCTCAACCTCGTCCAGCTCTTTCTCTGCCTTGTCAACTGCCTCCTGCAGATCCGGATAGAAGTTACGGATCACCGTCTTCCACTTAACGTTTCCTTCCTCCACGCCGTCAAGCAGCGCCTCCATGGTTGCCGTAAAATTGACATCCACGATAGAAGGGAATGCCTCCTTCATCATATGGTTGACCACCTCGCCCAGCTCTGTCACATAAAGATTCTTGTTCTCCTTGACAATATATCTTCTGGCAAGGATCGTCGTGATCGTGGGAGCGTAGGTACTCGGTCTGCCGATCCCCAGCTCTTCCATCGCACGGACTAACGACGCCTCGGTGTAGTGCGGCGCAGGCTGTGTAAAATGCTGCTTCTCTTCCATATCGATCAGGGACAGTTTTGTCTCTGTCGTAATTCCCTTCATCAGGGTGTTGCTCTCTTCTTTATCGTCGTCCTGGGTGTAGACACTCATAAATCCGTCAAATTTGATCTTGGACGCCGCTACGGTGAAACGCTGTCCTGCCGCGTCGATCTTCACGGAAGTTGTCTCATAGACCGCCGAAGCCATCCGGCTTGCCACGAAGCGCTTCCAGATCAGCTGATACAGACGGAACTGATCCCTCGAAAGGGATTCCTTGATCTCAAGCGGGATCCTGCTGATGTCTGTCGGGCGGATCGCCTCATGCGCATCCTGGATCTTCTGCCCGCTCTTGCGCTCCTGCTCCGTGCCTGCCGCATAGGATTCTCCAAACTTCTGCGTCACAAACTCTTTTGCAGACGCCTCGGCTTCCTCCGATACACGGGTCGAATCGGTACGCAGATACGTGATGATACCTACCGTGCCGCTGCCCTTGATGTCGATGCCTTCATACAGCTGCTGTGCCAGACGCATCGTCTTCTGTGTCGAGAAATTCAGGACTTTGCTGGCCTCCTGCTGCAGGGTGGAGGTTGTAAACGGAAGCGGTGCTTTCTTTACTCTCTCTCCGGTCTTTACCGAAGTCACCTCGTAGGCTGCTTTGTCCAGAGACTTCTTGATCTCCTCCAGTTCTTCCTTGGACGCGATCGTCTTTTTCTCCTGTGTTGTTCCATAATACTTTGCAAGGAGAGGCTTCTTCTCCCCTTCTACCGCCAGATTCACATCCAGCGTCCAGTATTCCTCCGGGATAAACGCATTGATCTCTTCCTCCCGGTCGCAGATGATCCGCAGCGCTACCGACTGCACGCGGCCTGCACTGAGCCCTCTCTTTACCTTCGCCCAGAGCACCGGTGAGATCTTGTAACCCACCATCCGGTCAAGGCATCTTCTCGCCTGCTGCGCATCTACCAGATTCATATCGATCTCACGCGGATGCTTGAGCGATTCTTTCACTGCCGTCTTGGTGATCTCGTTAAAGGTGATCCGGTATACTTTCTTGTTTTCCAGCTTGAGCGCATAGTATAGGTGCCAGGAGATCGCCTCTCCCTCGCGGTCCGGGTCGGTTGCGAGATAAACTTTTTCTGCTTTTTTGACTTCCTTGCGCAGATTGGCAAGAATATCGCCCTTGCCGCGGATCGTGATATATTTCGGTTCAAAATCATGTTCCGGGTCAATTCCGAGTGTGCTGCGCGGAAGATCGCGCACATGACCATTGCTGGCCGCCACCTCATAATTTGCTCCCAGAAACTTCTTGATCGTCTTCACTTTTGCAGGTGATTCCACGATTACCAAATACTTTGCCATAGCAATTTCCCCTATTCGTTGGTGCTGTTTCTTAACGTGAAACACTATACACTATATTTTTCGGGATGGCAAGGGGAAAATAAAAATTCTGTTTCTTCTATATTATAATATGTCTCCGGTATCTGTCTCTCTATTTTTGTTACTCCAGCATAAACATCTGCGCCCGGTTGAGAGAAATACTGTCGCTGGACAACAGGCTGTACGATCTTCCTGACTTGCCAAAAGCAGTCTCCAAAACCACGTAGATCCGAGCGTTCGTCATACCATCATTCTGTCTGAGTGCCACGACAGGCGCCTTGATGCGATAGACCGCCCCCTGCTTTACCTCTGTCGGAGCAACCTCCACCAGTTTGTTTTTCTCAACGGTGTGGATCACGCTGGCAAACTCCGTCGCCTGCACGGTCTCTCCTCCGATATCTACTGCTGCTCCCGCCGGATCCTCATAATAGAAACGGACGACCTGCGTCTTTAAAAGCGCCAGATTGTTGTCTGTATAACGGAAATATACTTCCACCGTATCGTCCAGAACGCCTCCGTCTGCCCTGTCCGTATGATCCTCGTCAAAGGGGATCGTGATACTCTCGATCGGCGCAGAAGTCTTGTCAAAGCCTGCCACCATCTGGATCTCCGGTCTGTGGATGCCCGCATTGTATGCCGCCATCAGCGCATTTACAAACAGACGCGTCTCGTCCATTCCATCGCCGTCCGGCTGTCCCTTTCCGGTATTGTCATAAATGTACGGATAGTTCGTCTGTCCGACATAGACCAGACTTCCCCGGCTGTACAGATAGTAATTGTTTCTCGCATCCCTCGGGGATACATTGTAGGCGTTTATGCTCCGCTCACTCTGGTGAAGCGTATACCACGCAGTCGTGGCAGTCTGCACGCTGTCTGCCGATCCGATATCCAGAAGATAGGACGGCGCTTTCAGCGCAGTACTTCCTCCAAAGGCGATCGAATCGTTAATCTGATACGGAAATACGCTGACGCTTCCACGGTTGATCTGTTGGGCGTGCAGATTGGTCCTGGCCTGGAACATGTCGCCCTGTAAGCCGCTGTAACGGTAGAGCGCCCCCGTCGCCGCGCCGAGGCTTCCATAGGTTCTTCCCTCTGTCTGTCCAAGCGCTGCTGTATTCACGCCAAGCCTGTCACTCTCCGCGCCCGCAGACGATACCACCACGCTGCCGCCTTCCGCCAGATAACTGTTCACGGCTGCCGTCACCGTATCGCCCGGGTTGCCGCTCTGGCCAAATCCAAGCACTACAACGTCCCACTGCTTTAGATACTGTGCGTTGGCAGCAAGATACTCTGCCGCTGCCGCCGGTGTAATCGTCTCAATCTGAAACTCCGTGTGCAGAAGCCCTTCCGCTCCCTTTAAATAATACTGCATCATGGAATTGTCGGCTTTTTCATATAAGAACTGCAGGTTTGCCGTCTGTTCATCCAGATTCCCAAGGATCTGCAATACACGGATACTGCTCTGCTGTGTTCCGATCAGTTCAAAAAAACCTTCCAGAGAATCTCTCCGGTAGCCGTTTCCGCTATCTGCCACTTCCAGCTTCCAGGGAACCAGCCCAAAGCTGACTTCGTCGAAATCCACGCTGATCCTCGTTCCGCCTTCAATGCCTTCTTCAAGATATCCGGTGTACTCTTCATCCGCGGAAAAGACGCCGTCATAGTTGGTATCCAGATACAGCCGTCTGGTCAGTTCTCCGCTGTAAACGGCATTTTCGTCTCTGTCTGTCGCGATCCGGTAGGCGATACTGCCACGCAGTTTTCCTTCCTCCGTGCGGACAGCCGCCGTCAGATCCCCGCTCTCGACCGTCTCTGTATCGAGGGCGACAAGCACCGGGCGCACCACATTAAGCTGCGTGATGAAAAGCGCGCTGCTGTGCAGATCCTCTACCGTGTAGAGCATATCCTTATAGTCGTTCATCGCTGTTTTCAGGAAATCATACATCTGTGAATCGGCGGCGATATAGTCGGTATTGATGTCTTCGCTCTTTCCCTCTTTCGCTGTCTTGTTCTTGAAACAGTCATTCTCCACTACCACCGGGTATCCCGCCCGGAGATAACTGTAAAGCGCTTCCTTCCCCGCAGGCGTAATATCGCTGGGGTCATAGCGGGTATCGCTTCCCGCCGCACGGTCGCCGCAGTGATATACCTTTCCTTTGAGATCCGGGTCGTTGTACACTGCGTACGGCTTCCGGTCCCCTTCCCTGTTCAGATTCTGTCCGTCCAGCCCGATGAAAACCATATCGTAGACGCTATTGATATCCTCGTACTCGCCGTTAAACTCCGCGACGGACTTCGTCGAGATCTCCGCTGTTATTTCCTTGGAGCTGCGCAGGATCTGCTGTCCCGCACCCTCTCGATCCTCCCGCTGCCAGTACAGCACGGTTCCCTTCTGACTGCCTCCTGTCGTCGTATGCAGATCCGAGGCAAGGTTCGCCGTCGGCTGCAGCTCGAGGATCTTCAGATCCTTGAAATCACCGACCAGTCCGAGCGAATAGTTCATGATATACTGGACTGCCATCGCCTTGCTGACGACCTCCGCGATCTGGTCCTCCTTGGCGAGCGCAGAATTCTCCGCCTTGATAGCCGCCAGCACCTCCTGGAATCCCCGTTCCGCCTTCTCTTTTGCAAATGCCGTCGGGAAGTCCTCGCTGACCAGGATCGTATCGTCATTTACCATATAGACGTTTCGGTTTACATAATTATAGTTGTTGTCCTCTTTATCCGGGTGCTCGTCCGACTTTTTCCCGGCGTTCATCAGCAGGTTGTCCACCAGATTGCCGCTCTGGTTCATCGCATAGTAGAAGGATGCCAGATCCTTTTTCAGAAATACCTTCGCGAGCTTCTGATATGCGCTGTCCTGATATTCCTGCGTCACGACGGTATCTTCTATGATACTGTAGTCGACGATCACCGGCTTGAGCTGTTCTACCGCCTGGGAAACCAGCGCGATCACAGCATCCGCCGCAATACTGCCATCATAAGTCTTTGTCACGCTGCCGTTCAGATATGTGCCGGCACCATCCTCCAGATAGACCAGATCCGCCTCGTTGATCATCGCGTTCGTCACTTCCGCAGCCGCTACCACATCCACCTGTATCCGGAACTTATCGGACGCATTATCCTGCTTGCTCAGCGAATTGAACACATACTGCTCCAGCCAGTTGTTGCCGCTGCAGCACCGCATATATACCGAAGTGTTCCACAGTTCCACATCGTGGATCACCGAAGGATCCACCCCTGCGCTGTCGTCCGCTCTGGTGAGCTTGTACTCTCCTGCCCCTGCTCCCGCATAGACAAAAGCATATTCCGTTGTCCCTGTGTCTAACGGTTCGACGCCATCCTCACCCTGCGCCTGCCTTCCAATGCCCGCAAGATCATACAGGTCATTCGGGGCTGCCTCCCCCTCCTGTTCCTCGTATGTCTTCACTTCCTGCACTTCATACAGGAGCTCAGCCTCTTCGCCGTCCGCTTCATGGTTTACATAAGTAAAAGAAAGGATAAAGAACTCCTGCTGTACGTTCTCCTCCGCATATCTGTGCCAAATTGTCCCGGATGTCTTTGCAGCCTGCGCGCTGACACCCTCTGCCGTTTCCGTTGTCTGCTGATCTTCTCCACCAGTCGATGTTCCTTCGCCGGAATCCTGTCCTCCACCGGGATTTTCTCCCTCACCGGGATTCTCCCCTTCTCCAGGGTTTTCTCCTTCGCCGGGATTCTCCCCTTCGCCGGGGTTCTCCCCTTCGCCGGGATTCTCTCCCCCTCCGGGATTCTCCCCTTCGCCGGGGTTCTCTCCCCCTCCGGGATTCTCCTCTCCGCCAGGGTTCTCTCCTTCTCCGGGATTTTCCCCTTCGCCAGGATTCTCTCCCTCACCAGAGTTCTCTCCCTCACCGGGACTTTCTCCTTCACTGGGATTCTCTCCTCCCGCGCCGTTTCCGTCGTCCGTCGTCTTGCGGTCCGGATCGTTCTCTCCCACCGTTCCGGAATAGACATACTTTCCATCGATCAGCCGGTACACGCTGGTCGCCGAGGGATAATTCCGCCAGTCATCCGATACCACCGAAGGCCGGTACCCTTTCATATCCACCTGCGGATTCCCAAAGATGACCTGATAAGCGCCATTCTCCGACGCCTCGTAAACCTCTCCGTCCTCCGTACTCAAGGTTCCCAGCGTATTTCCATCTCCCTTTGCCAGGGTATAATCATAACCGGTCTTGTCCTCGCCGGTCTTCCACTTCGTCACAACTGCGCGCAGTTTTCCCACCGGAACACTGTCTTTATTGGCAGGATCCGTAAGATCAACACCCTCCACCGGGGACGCGATCTTCGTCCAGCCCTTCGCGGCAGAGTTATCCTCGCCGATCCCGTCATAGCTCTCCTGATAGGACAGATTCAAAAAAGAATTTTCATAGCCAACCGGTACGACCGCATTTACCAGAGTCTTCCTGCTGTCATAGCTGTAGAAGCTCTCCTTGCCCTCCGTAAAGATATTCGCCAGATCCTTCTCAATCGGCGCCTGTCCCCCGGCAAGATACCCAATCGTGCCCAGCGAGACGTCGTATGTATTCGTCCCGTCCGTATAGGTGGCTTTGCCCGGCACAATATCCAGGATCCGGTAGGCTTCCTCGCTGTGCGATTCCACGATCTGATGGATCCCGCTCAGCGATTCCTTCGCATATACCTGCGTCGGCTGCAGATACGGCAGAACGCCGTAGGCGGCTACCGCCACCGCCAGGGAAGACGCTGCGACTGCCACGATCTTCTTTTTATTCGGCCGGGAAGCCCCCGGCTGTCTGTCTTTTCTCATAAACACTCTGCCTTTCCCCTTTGATCCGGCAACCGTCAATTACCGACTGTCACCGTATCCCACTCTGTTCCGTCCGATTTGCAGCGGAAGGTTCCGCCGGAATAGGTATTATTCTGATTGTCCTGGTATGTAAAGGACAGATAATAAGCATCCTCCAACGCCTTGTATTCACAAGTGATCTTTCTAAAGGAGACCTGATTAAACTGCTTGCGCGCCGGCGTATACATCCGCACCTGCACCCACTCCTTCTGCTGCTTTGCCGTCTCCTTCAGGTTAAACATATTCTTGAAATCGTTCTCAGACGGAGTCGGGAAATAACCCGTACACTGTTTCAGGAACTGATTGTCATAATATCCGTTTAGTGTGATATTTCCATTCGTGACCTTGATCGTGATCGTGTACTCCGGCACTTCGTAATACTGAAGCTCCCCGTAATTCGGCTCATAATTTTTGTAATATACAGAATAGCTGTGGTCCGCCTGCTGTACATTGATATAATTGATGTGCGGTACCAGATGATAGGTACCTACCGCTTCCGTTGTTGCATTGTTGCCATCCAGACGGATATACATTTCGAGTGCGTTCTGGATCTCTGAAAAGATCAGTCCGCCCACACCGGTGCTTCCGCTGTAGCTGCCGGAATAACCATCGGAGAAGTTTGCTCCGGGGCGATAACCATAGATTGGCGATCCCCAGCCTGCCTTGTCATCCCCTTCTCCCTTATAGACATCGTATTTCACGCATTTGCTGATATGTCCGTACTGGTTTCCGTTATAAATATTCTCAACCTCTGCGACACCGAACTTGATCTTCTGTTCTCCCTTTGCCACACTGAGCGGATCGAGCGTAAGCTCCCCGCTTGTCAGTTCGTCCTTATATTTATAAACGATCTTCGCAGGATTGATCTCAAACGCTTCCATCCCTGTGTGCTTATAGGATCCATTGTAGGCTCCTGTCACATCGCAGTTCGCCAGATAGTCGTTCACGACCTTCTGCACGATCGCATCCCCCGCGCTGAAATGACAGCCCGGATCGATGATCTGCAAGGTGATATAATGCTTTTCATTGACCTTCAGTCCAAACAAGTCCGGCGTCAGCCACGCATCGGAACCGTTCGTGCCATAGAGCATGATCTTGTCATTCGCCGCATTGCCGTTTTCCTGCGTCTTGATCCTTGCGCAGACGATATAGTATCCCTGCCCTCCGGTATTGAACTCCGGGTAATCGATCCCAAGCTTGGTCGCCCTTCCGTAGCGAAGTCCGTCGCTGAATGTAATCTTTCCGCCGCTGTCTCTCACCGTCAGCGTGATCTCCCCGCTCACCGGGGTATACCCCTTCTTCACGGAAAGATAAGAGGTCGCCTGTATCCTGATCGTGTCTCCCTTTTTCGCCTTGGAAGACACTGTAAAGTCCATTTTATGGTTGTCGGTGTCGATCTTCTCGACGAGCTCCGTCCCCTCCAGAACCTTCCACACATAGGCGGCATATTCGTTCTTGACAACATTTTTGTCTTTGGCTGTGCTGTCGCTGCATCCATCACACTGATAGCCCAGCTTCACACCCTTGACGTCGGCTGTCAGCGTCACCTTCTTGCCTGCCGATACCTCGTTCGGTCCATTTTTCGGATCTTCGTCAGAGGTCTTGGTGATGTCCACCGCATGAACCCGCTTTACATAGACGGTTGCCTCCGCCTCGGCAGGTTTGCCATCCTCGCCCCGCGCATTGGTGGCTGCCTTCACCCGGAAGCTCTCGACCTGCTCCGTCATAGCGATATTCAGGATTCCGTTGGTCGTATCCACAAATGCGGTTCCACCGTTCACTGCGTCGATGATCGACCAGGTCACCGACTTGTCCGTCACGTTATCTCCCCACACCTTAGGCGTCGAGAAGTGGTAGGATTCACCCGGCTCCAGAATGACCGTTCCCTCTTTTATCTTGATGTTGACGCTCTTTTTCCTGCTCAGCGGCTCTACCTCCGCGTCGTTGATCAGGACCTTGTTCCGCACCGTCACGTTGTTGCTGGTCGTATATTCCCGCTCGCCGCACATAAAGTCCAGCGAAAGCTGAACGACACGCTTCTCCTCCACCTGGGACAGATCCACGCTGAAATTGGTCACGTGCTCCGCAAGCACCGCCCAGCTGTCCGGGTCGTCGATCTCATCGGTCCCCGGGAAATCCGGTATATCGCTCAGTTTACAGTCCGTTCCCGGATCCGTCACTTTCACATCGGTATAGTAGACGTTTCCGCTCGCCTTATCCCAGTAGAAACGGTAATTTCTGTTTCCATTGCCCGCGCTGATCATCTCTTCCCCGGAGGACGGGTCTGTGTATGTCTCGCCGTTGTACATTGTCAGCATCTTGGCGTCCGCCTCGAAGGTCAGCTCGGAATCCTTCAGGACCGCTTCTCCGCTTCCTCCCTGATAGCCCACGTAGTTGATGCTCCTGGTGGTATCGATCAGCACATCCGACATCTGGTTCAGCGCAAGCTGTGCTTCCTGCTGTACGTTGATATCATTGTTTGCACTGGCGTAGCTCTTAGAGCCCACCACCATGAAGCCGCCCACAGCAAGCGCTATGATCGACATGATGGCTACCGCTATGATCAGTTCGACGATCGTAAATCCTTTCTGATTCCTTTTCATAACTCTTCCTCTCCCACAACTGCACACTGCCTGTTCCCCGATAAGCCGCTCTGCGCGGCAGGATCTTACTTTTCTCAGCGAAGCTTCAGCTCCGTCTTTCCGGTCAGCCTGATCAGCTTCAGCTCATATTCCCTGTGACCGCCCGCGATCACGATAGTGTCGAACGCATCCGTTGTAGCCTCCGTAAAAGAACCCGCGCTCCGGTCAAATGTGATCGTCACCGATTTGCCCGCGCTAATGTCTTTGACCGCGCTGCCATCCTTCTCGCAGGTGACGCTGACCTTGTTCGTCCCGATCTTCTGCGGATCCTGCGCCACGCCGTCCACCGTCATGCGGCTGTAAACCTTCCCGTCCTGTCCGTAGATCTCCAGACTGGCGTCCGCCTTGCCCATGGCAGTCACCTTACAGTCGTTGACCGCACGCTGCAGATTGTTGGCACACGCCTTGGCGTTGGCGCTGAAGATCATCACGATCGAATAGCTCACCGCCGCAACGATCACCGCAATGATCGCTATGACGATGATCAGCTCCACGATGGAATATCCGCCGTCTGATCTCTTCCTTCTTCTGTTGTCTGTATCTCCAAAGCGCTCTGTGTTTTCCAAGTTTCTGCTCCTCAATCTCTATCCTCCTGCGCAGACAGCCGGATCACTTCTTGATCCAGTTTGCGTAGCGCACGATCTCTGAATAATCGATCACCAGATTGCCCGTCTCGTCCACCTCTGCCTCGGCTGCTCCGTCCACAAGGCTTCCGCCGCCGTTCGTGAAAAATACCAACGGCGTCACGGTCTCGCCCTCCACGCCGGTCGTCGCGCTGAGCACCTCTGCCAGCTCCATCTTATTGTAGCGGATCGTCGGCGCGCCGTTTGCGATCATGATCTTTCCCTTGGCTATGATAAGTCCCTCAAAGGACTTGTCGACCGTCACATTTCCTTTTACGATGATCAGCCTTATCTTCGCCGCGCCGGACAGATCGGACAGCTTCACATCGCCGTTTGCGACATACGCCTTCAGTCCGGTCGACGTCACAAAATACTCGCTGTTTTTGTGCTTGCTGTTCAGATAAGTGTCCAGATCCGCCTCTTTGATGATATTGTCAAAGACGGTCCTGGTATCCGTTTCGCTGACAGAGGAATGATCCGTCGTCAGATCATAGCACAGCGAGCGGTAGTTTCTCGCGATCTGCTCCGCCATGTTCAGCACTTCCTCCTGCGTCCGGTGCATCTGGTCGCCTACTTCCTGCGCGTTGTCTTTGCTCTCCTCGTAAACCTCTTCCTGTGTCTGTCCTTCCTCCGGCTCTGTGCCTTCCTCTCTTCCCGGAAGGGTGCTCTGGTCAACGCTTGTCAGAAGGGTGACGCCGCTTTCGGAAAGCGCATCCGACACCAGACTGTTTCCAAGGATCGTATACTGTCCCTGTTCCAGATCTCCCAGCCTGATCCCGCCGGAAGCATATTTGTCAAAGTAACTGTCTATCGCCGCTTTGTTGGCGTTGAAATCATAATACTGTACGAAATATTTTGCCGCGTTATCCTTATCCATCACCAGATAATAATAGGTGAGCGTATCGTTTCTGTACTGCGTGCTCACCTTGCGGATATAGTCCATGGAGGTCACTCCAAAATCGCTGAGCGAACGATTTCCCAGCCGGTAAACCTTCCTGGAAAAGTCCACTTCCATAAAGGTTTCATCGTACTTTTCGGACTGCGGATCCTGCATTGCCCTTATGGCTGCCGCCAATTCGCCGCCGACCGGATTCTGTCCGATCTTCACGCCCTCCTTGTTTACGCCGATGCACTCTGCCGGAACCAGATAGGCGATCTGCCCGCCCTTGACTGCGATGGACTCACCCATCAGCACCGCGGTGCTTTCTTCCGTTCCGGGCGTAACTGCCGCATCCTCGCTGGTCTGCTGTCCGATATATGCACGCCCGGCAAGCAGCAGCTTTTTGACGCCGCTCATATCGATGGTGGAATCGATTCCGTTGATGATCACCGCACTGCTGACGGAGGGATCGATCGGATCTTCCCCGGTCATGCCGTTGCTGACAGAGGTTCCGTATCCATAATATTCTCCGGTCAGGGTCGCCCGGCTTCCATTTCCGTTGAGCGTCAGGTCGTTCGTCACATAGGACGCGCCATCCAGACTCAGGGTTGCACTGTTCAGTTTCAGATTCTTCGCGTAGATCGTTCCGTTCTTGCCGGTATTTCCACGCACAGAAAAAGCCGCCGAAGGTCCTTTCACCTGAACATCCCCCGCGCAGATCACTTCGTTCGCATCCTCCATCAGAAGTTTTCCTGCCTGATTGACCAGAATGCCGCCCTTGCCCGCCGCATCGGTTCCCGCAAATACGCTTCCCTTCACGTTGACCGTGCCGACGTTGTTCTGCATCTCGATTCCCTGGTTGCCGATCATCACATACTCATAGAGCTTGTCGATCGTGCCGCCCTGCGTAAACACCAGCTTGGGCACATCGATCCGGATATCCGTGCTCACGATCGATACCCGGTCGTTCGCCTTATCCTCGTAGCAGACATAGATGTTGCGCAAAAAGATGCTGTTGTTGTTGACCAGCTCGATCTCCGGCTGTTTCGCCGGCTTCGTGCTCACATCGCCGTTATCCCAGTCCGCCCTCTTCACATCGGCAAAGAGATAGCTGTCCACATACTTCTCCAGCACATCCCGGTCATATCGTCCGCTCGTCCCGGACTTTTCCAGCTGCGCATAGAGGTTGTCAATATACGCCGTGACAAAGGTGGTATAGCGGTTGCTCTCCGTCCCCAGCGATTCCCAGTTCTTCATCACTTCCTGATAAGCTGAGGAAGCCGCCTTGGAGGCTTCGTTCTGCACGCCCGCCATGATCTGTTCGACCACCGTCTCTGCCGAATAAAAGCTGTCCTTGTTCTTCACATCGTTGATCTTGATCTGATAATTCATGTAGGACATCCACAAAATACTGGTAGCAAGGATTCCGATCATCGCCATGGCAATGATGACGATGACGATCGACGCTCCCCGGTCGTCCTTTTTCAGCCGAATATCCTGTTTTCTTTCCCTTTTACAAACCCTGTTTCTCATAGCTCCGCTTTCTTTCCGCCGTCTGCTTTGCTTTTCCTGCCAACTAATCATTCTTGCTTCCGCTCAGAAGCATCACACGCTCCTCCAACGGAAATCCGTTCGCTGCCGCGCCCTTCTTATAGACCGCCACATGTACGTCATAGATAACGTCCGTCTGGTCTTCCGGCACCTCTACCGGTGAGCTTCCCATCCGCTTGCCTTCCAGCGTGTAAGCCTTGAGGGACCCCAGCGGAACACGGTTAAAGTCATATACAGTCTCTTCTTCGCCATCAGCGTTAATCTCTTTCATACTTCCTACATAGTCGCCAATCTCTACCCTGTCATCTTCCGACTTGGTTGATGACTCTGCCCCCAGAAAGGTATCGTTGACCAGTGACCGTCCCAGATTCGTGCGGATGACCAGACTGTTCTTGTCCCATCCTTTTAAATTCAAGTATGCCGTATAATGTTCCTCTGCCTGAAAAAGCTGCGAATCCGTCAGCTCTGCATCCGCCTGTTTGCTCACAATCAGCTGCTTCAGCGGGACCGCGCTCGTATTGTTGATGATGATCTCATCTTGTGTCATCCCATATTGCGGATAATAAAAGACATAGAACTTTCCACTGGTAAATGTCGGGTTGTCTGTCGGCAACGCGTTCTTTATCTTGATAACGTGTTCGACATATCCGTCTTTTCCATTGTATCCACAATACATACGCACCGTCGCACAGGCGGTCAGGATCGGCAGTCCCTCTTCGTCCACGCTTCCGCTGTCCGCAATGTCGATCTGCGTCCTTCGCCTTGCAGTAAGTCCTGACACAGTAAATCCCTTTGTTGAAAAGTCCAGGTCTGTCCGCCCGACGCCCTTCGCCTCGAACTCGTCCTGAAAAGCCGACCAGATCGCGTCAAGTATCGCCGCGTCCTCCGACTTTTTCTGGACATACATGCCGTCCTTGCCTTTCACGACGCTTCCTATCTTCGCCATGTCCTTATTGTTATGTCCCTGATTATGCACCTCAAAGAAAGCCGGATCCATTGGATCGCGCCCGGTCAGATCCGGGTAGTCCGTCACCAACTCATCCGCCGTGCCGTCGGTATAGCCGCGGGCGTCCACCTTGATCAGCGCATCGTATCTGCTGCCCTGCATCGTAACATCCGTCATGGAAAAATAGTACAGCCCTTCGATCGCATTGCCGGAGCCGTCCTTCTCCCGCTCGCTCTCCTCCTGCACGCTCCCTTTGATGAGCTTGTCGTCCACCACATAGAAGCCGTCCAGCGGCTGGTTGAACTGCTGCTGCAGTTCGTCCACATCGTACGCTTTCAGTCCCTCCATGATATCCTGCGCCACGGTCGTCGCACGAAGCGTCTGCCGCGATTTCACATTCAGCCTTGTGGATGTGAGGAACAGGTGCATCAGCGGAATGACGATAATTGCCAGGATGGTCACTGCGATCAACAGCTCCACCAGGGAAAACCCGGCATTTCTATTCAGTTTCGATCGGTTTTCTTTCTTCAAACCACTGTTCCCCTTTTTATTCTGCCGCCTCGGAAGCCTCCGTACCCTCCAGATCCGGAAGATTCTCCTCACTGTAAATCTTGACGGTTCCAAAAATATTGTCTGTTCCAAGCAGCACCGATGAGAAGTCAGGCTCGACATACTCCTTGCCCTCCTGCCCCGGCACGCAGTACATATTCACTACGGTAGAGCCTGCCAGCAGTCCGGTCGTCTCGTCGAAAGCAACCGTCACCTTCTCGATGGACATCCGGTTCGGCTGTACGCAGATATTCTTGATCCCGCGCTTGAGCCCTTCATAGGTCACGATATAATTGATCGTCGTCTCCCTGTTAAACAGTCCGTACGGATTCCCAACGGATGTCGTCTCATCCTGCGGCGCTGTCTCCACAGTCTGCGGATCCTGGATTCCCTCCTGATCCTCGTAAGTCTCCACTTCTCCGATCTCGTAGGTGTACTCTACTTCCTCTTCCTCCTGCACACCGTCCAGGAACGGAACCTCCTCCAGCGTATTGATCGCCACGGATTCCACCTTCATCGGTGCGAGCAGCTCCTGATTGATCGCGAGCAGGATGCTGTCCTCTTCTCTGGTGTCCACCGGGAAAAGCTGGTAGATCGCCTGCATCTCGTTGTTCATGGACTCCGTCTCTTCTATGTAAGTGCTCTTGTTCTTCATCTTATTGCCAAGGTCGATCACCCGCTGCTGTAACTGTTCGTTCTCAGCCTTCAGCTTCTCCGTCTTTTCGGTGTTCGGCTTATACGCCAGAAAATACCCCGCCACAGCCACCAGCACGCCGAGCAGTCCGATCAAAAGTAACACGTCTTTTTTCGATGTCTTTTTCATTCTGCTGCCTCCTCCTGCTCCTGTGCCTGTTCCTCTAAGGTCTTATACTCTGCTGTGACCGTAAAGTTGATCGTCTCCTCCGTGCTCTCCTCGTCCTCCTCGTTCACAATGGACGCTACCCTCACGGATTCCGGACGCAGAGAATGAAATGTTCGGATCTGCTCCACTGTCGCGGCAGCCTCGCCCTTGGTCGGTACACTCATATTGATGGAAATTCCTTCCTGCGTACTCTCCATCGCGATCACGCTGACCTTACTCGGCAGACTTTCCTCCAGCTCCAGCATGAACTCATAGAGACTGTCGTTGTTATTCTGCGTCGTCTCATACATCGCAGTTACCTTATTGTAATCCGACTTCGTCGTGACATATTCATTATAGATAGGAATGATCTCCTCGAGCTTGGCAGATTCCGCTTTCAGCTCCACATTCTTCTTCTGCGCCTCCACATACTTCACCGTAGAGATACAGGTCATCGCCACGCCCGCGATCACGCCGATTGCAAGCACCGCATAGGCAATGACAGCGCCGTCTGCTTTGCCCCCGGCTGTTTTCGGCTTACCGGTCTGTTTCTTGCTCTTCTCACTCTCCTTGCGGAAGCCCATGGGCGCTGCCCCGGCTCCGGCGCAGGCGATGTACTCGCCGTACCACTCTTTCTGGAAATCCTTTGCAAGATTCCAGCCTGCCACCTCTTTGAGCACAGCTACCTGATAATTCGTCTCTTTTGCAAACAGAACATCCAGACCGCGGATATTTCCGCCAAGACCTGTCAGAAGAATCCGGTCGATCGGCGCCTGCGCGTTTCTGGACACATAATAATCAATAACTCTGGCAATACCGTTGACCAACGGCAGAAGCGCCTCTGTGACAGCCTTCTTTGCCTCCTGCTCCTCCGCAGATCCTTGCGGCTGCTCTGCGGCTTTCGCCTGTGCCTGCCCGGCCTCTTCCCCAGCCGCCACGTCTGTCTCTGCGCCTGCTTCTTCCGTGCCCGTCTCCTCGATCCCTACGCAGTTCTCCCTGCCGAGGATCTCCATCGCCTTCTGCACCGTGTCGGCTTCCTGAAATGCCTTCTGCTCCATCACGGTCTGAATAGTTTCCTCTACGCCGTATGCCACGTTTCGGCTGAACGAAAGGACGCCGTCCTGAACGACCATCACGTAGGCAGAGCGCTCGTCGATCTTCACGATCATATTGACGCCCTGCGCACATTCCCCGCGCACAAGCTGATAAACACTGTTTCCTGCATAGTCCAGCGCCGCAAGCTCCAGCCTGAGCGCCTTCGCCAGATCATAGTACCCATCCAGCATTGCAAGCGGAGCCGCCATCACCGCCAGCTTATACTGCTGCTGTCCCTTGGGATCGCCCTGCTTTCCAAGGATGCTGTAAGCGAGCTGATACTGGCTCAGATCCACCGGGAAATAATCTCCCGCGTTCGCTTTCACAACATCCGCGATCCGGTTCTCTTTTACAAAAGGGATCACGACCTCCCTGCTCGCTATCTTGGCAGAAGTGATCGTAAATACCACCTGCTTTGCCTTGATCTTATTTTCCGCAAACGCCTTCTTGAGCTCTTCCACATATTCCGGTGTGATAGAGAGCGCGCCATCGTTGATCACTCCCTCCGGCGTCGGTATGGTAAAACTGTTATAGATTCGGTGTGTCTTCGCCTTGTAATCTGTCTCACAGACCCTGGTCAGTGAATAACCTATCTCAATACTTATGATCCTGCCGGCCATGAAAGTATTCCTCCTTCAACAAATCTCTATGTACAACAAACCTGTCTTCTAGGAGACAGGTGTATTTTTTTCTAACTCATTCAATTACACATTTGGAATTCCCCTTCAGAATTGTCCCAGATACCATTGCAGCATCTGATCCCCCCACATAGCTGCGATAAAAACTCCCATAGAAAGATACGGTCCCATTGCAAGCACACGGCTCTCGCCAGAAACCTTCATGCGGATCACATGGATGACGGAGCCGAGAACGCACCCCAGAAGAAATGCCAGGATAATCAGCTTCCAGCCAAGCAAAAGCCCGCAGGCAGCCATCAGCTTCACATCGCCGCCGCCGATCGCTCTCCCCTTCGTAGCATAGTATAAAATCGCAAGCACAGCACTGACAGCCACGAGACCGATCAGGTACTCTGTCCAGTTGGTAATATCTGCGATGAGCCGGACCAGTCCCAGTGCCAGTATAAAAAGATTGATTCCAAGCGGAATCTCGTAGGTTCTGAAATCTATGATGCTAAGCACCAATAACGCTGAAAAAAGTAAACAGTAGAGTAGGGATTCTACGCTTACCCCTTTTACCAGTAAGACCAATACATACGCTACGCCGTTCAGCGCCTCGATCAGAGGATACTGAACCGACAGCCTGACCTTACATTTCCGACACCTGCCGCCCAGTGCCACATAACTGATCACCGGAAACATGTCATACCATTTAAGCTGATAACCACATGACATGCAATGGGATCTTGTTCTCACAATATCCTCTTTTTTCGGGATGCGATAGATGCAGACATTTAAAAAGCTGCCGATCACGATTCCGAAGAGGAAGGTTATAAAATAGAGTATTATGTTCACTGTCATTTGCGTGTTCCTTTGCGTCAGTCCGGCAAAGCCGGAGCGACAACTGTCTTTCTTTTATTTGCTACTTCGGCAGCCTGTTTGGGGCTGCCGAATATGTAGTAGATTTATTACGTACCTGATTTACCAGACATAAGGTTTGCAAATGCTGACGCATCGGAACCGCCTGCTGCCGAATAGGTAAAGTCAATACTTCCGTTGCTCTGAACAGCTCCTACGATCGTATAAGAAGTCCAGTTTGTTTTACTTACACAGGTCGTGTCTGTCTTTAATCCAGCTGCTGTAAATGCCTTGTTAGCTGCTGTTGCATTATCACCTGTAACTGCTGTTCCTGTAGAAGAAACAGTAATCGTGAAGGATTTTCCACCTGCAAATGCGTCTGTCG
>OIZL01000377.1_pt1 | contig 34223 bp, 39 predicted proteins | sample 1588541 | NCBI WGS metagenome assembly OIZL01 (sample SAMN03283285) | human gut metagenome | biome: human-associated habitat; material: feces | host: Homo sapiens | place: Peru | collected 2012 | reverse complement strand
AATGCAGGTGCAGTTTTGTCTCAACGAGCTGCGCACCGGCTACCCGCGACTGTGGGCGTACTTGCAGACAACGCAGGATATACATTGCGCCGGAGATATATGCACGGACTATGAGCGCCCCGCCGTAAACAACATCCGTGACCGGATAGCCTACGCAAACGCACTGTATATGCAGTACGGCGATATACTCACCGGCAAGGACACGGCACAGCCGCCTGACGCGCTCAGTCCGGAGGCGGAAGCGGACACCGCAGAGACCGCCGCGCCAACCTTGCCCACGGTGAGAGACACCGACCATACGCCGGAGGCGGAATACCTTGCGGCGCTGCTGGAAAAGCTCGGCTATGACGTGCTGTGGGACGGGCTGAGGGCTTGCCTCATCGACTACCAGAGCAAGACGGGGCTTGACGCAGACGGCATCTGCGGGGAAAAGACGTGGAGGCGGCTGATGGGATGAGCGAGATAATTATAGCTCTTTTCAGCCTTGCAGGTACGCTTGCGGGGGCGTATTTTGCAAACCGCAGAACATCGGCGCTTGTGCTGTACCGGCTTGAGCAGCTTGAAAAGAAGGTGGACAAGCACAACGGCGTGATAGAGCGCACATATGCCCTCGAGAAAAAAGAGGAGCTGCTTGCCGAAAAAATATCCGTGGCAAACCACCGGATCTCCGATCTTGAGTCGGGAAAATAAAAGCGGAGCCGGAAGACGCCGCGGTCATGAGTATAAAAAATCAAAGCGCGGAAAGCGCAGGGAGGAATATTATGGATTGGATGAACATTCTGGAAAGAGCGGGCTGGACGTTTCTTGAGGCGTTCCTTGTCGCCCTGCCGACTACGATAAGCGCGGATATGGACGGCGCGGCATGGAAGGCCGTGCTGCTCTCCGCAGCATGCGCCGGTCTGAGTGCGGTAAAAAGCTTTGTTATAGAGCTTCTCAAGAATAAGACCGCGTAATAGGGAGCAGGCGGCAGGGTAAAATGCGGCGGGAAAATTGCGTATTTGCGGCAATATGCAGCGCAGAAGAAAAAAACCGTTGAAAAGCGCGGCGGAAATGATATATTATAATGTATGTCAGATGGAAAAAAACGGAAATGTGCATTGACCGCGTCCGCACGGCTTGTCTGCGGCGGGCGGCGCGAGCCTTGGCTCACTAAAGTATATGCACGGGAGAGAACAGAAATGAAAAAAATATTCGCCGTTGTTCTTGCCGCGGCGCTGTGCCTGACGGTCTGCGGCTGTACGAATGTATTCAAGGAGTTCAAGGAGAGCGCGGATAAGGCTGTGGAAAGCGCATCGGTATCTCCGTCCGCTTCTCCTTCGCCTGTTGACGACCCGTTCGCCGATCAGCCGGAGGCAGGCGGCGTTTCGGATGAGCCGGAGCCGTCATGGTACGATGCGCCGGAATTTAAAGAAAAAGAAAAGGCTCCTGCCTCTGCGGCGGCGTCGGACGGCGGCGCGGAGGCCGCCTCCGCGCAGAGCCCCGCACTTCCCGCGCAGAGCCCGACGCCCGCCGTACAGAGCGCCGCCCCTGCCGCACGTCCGGAAACGGTGGCCGCGCCCGCGCCCGACGCGGCGGCTTACGCCTATGAGCCGGTAAAGGTGACAAAAAGCCCGACGAGCGAGGTCGTATATGAGGGCGGCAGCGCAAGCTTTGTCGCCTATGCGCAGAACAGCACGGGCATAACGTGGCTGCTGGTCGCGCCGGACGGAGGACAGATATTCGATGCATTCGCACTTGCAAAATCGATGCCGGGACTGTCGATAAGCGGCGCAGGCACCAACACGCTTACGATCGGCTGCATCCCGTTGAGCCTTGACGGCTGGTGCGTACAGGCAAAATTCTACGGTGAGGGCGGACCTGTACACAGCAGCATGGCGCGCCTGAGCGTATGGAAATATCCCGCTTCCGGCACGTGGAACCCATGGGAGCAGGGCGGCTGGAATCCGTGGGGATGAAGCGCCGTCTGCCGCGTCCCGGTTTTTTCTCAAAACCGGCAAAAAATTTAAAAAGACTATTGACAAATCGGGACGCATGGGTTATTATAGCAGAGCTGTGGCCGAGTAGCTCAGCTGGTTAGAGCGCCGGCCTGTCACGCCGGAGGTCGAGGGTTCGAGCCCCTTCTCGGTCGCCACAGATATGCCCCTTTACAAAGGGGCATATAATTTGCTGCTGTAGCTCAGTAGGTAGAGCGCATCCTTGGTAAGGATGAGGTCGGCAGTTCGAATCTGCCCAGCAGCTCTTGACTTCCCGTCCGCAATAGCGGATGGGTTGTTTTATTTTGTGCGGATTTCGGGCTTTTCCGGAATCGTCAGGTGAAGGCTGGCTTTGACCTGGCAGAAAAAAGTACAAAAGTCAAAAAGAGGCTGCTGCAAACATGGATTTTGCAGCAGCCTCTTGGCTTGTCAAAAAAGCCTCGCAGAGTTTTTAGGAAGGCGAACCGTCAGCTTTCGTTCTGCGGCTTTTCTATTATGCCGTCGGGCGAGGTGCCTACATACTGCGGCGGACACGGGTCGCCGCAGAGGGGGTCCTTCCAATAATAGCTGTATTCGCTGTATGTGTAGCCGAGCTGGGTGCGCAGCAGCTCATAGCGCGGGACATAGTGATAGATGAACATGCTGTCGTCGTAGTAGTCCCAGCGCCATTCCTCGCCGTGGGGATCGTCCGTTGTGGTGTTGATGACGCAGTTTGGCGCAATCTCCTGCATCTTTGCCACCTGCTCCGCCGGAACCTCGGTATAGCGCCCTATCCAGAGACGCTCAAGCTCCGTGCAGCCGTAGAGCGGGCTGATATCGCGCACCTGTGTGCAGGCGATATTCAGATGGTGCAGTCCGGTCAGACCTTCAAGGCAGGAGATGTCCGCCACGGGAGTGGAATTTATCTCAAGATACTCAAGCTTAGTGCAGTTTTTCAGCGGGGAAATGTCGGTTATGTTCTGGTTTATCGCAATGATGAACACCTCGAGATCGGGCATATACTTTACAAAGGATATGTCGGTCAGCGTATCGTTGTGCCCAAGATCCAGATACTTCATCTTCGTGCAGTATTTGAGCTTTTCGCCCACAGAGTTATCGAGCATACCGCCGACGGAGGGACGCGAGGCAAGGATGCGCTCGGTATCGGTGCGTACGCTGTAGCACGTGCCGAACCAGATGCGCCATATCACCTCTACGTTCGGGAACATATCGCGTATCTCTTCCATACGCGCATCCTCCACGCCGCAGTAGTCCATGTCAAGCTTTTTGCAGCTTTTCATGCACCTGAGTGCGGCTACGAGAGCTTCGGCGTTATCGGTGACGGGAGTGTGGTTTATGTCTACGGTCTCCGCGTCAAGCGTGAGCGTGTGATCGTAGAGAGTGAAGGAATAGTTCAGCTTTGCGCCGGGGCAGGCGTCCGCTATTTTTGCGATATCGTCCCACGTCAGCGCGCAGCTGCTTTCATCGCCAAGCTCGATGCTTTCAAGATTCTTCATGCATCTGAGCCACCGGACGCCTTGCACGACATCCTCGACGGCAAGCCCGCTGAGATCAATGTCAGACGCGGCGAGATCGACGCTTTGAGTGCCGATCGTCACAACGTATGAAAATGTCAGCTCCGGATAATCCCTTGTGAGTGCGGCAATGTCCTCCGGCGAGAGTGACTCGCCGTTTTCGCTGCTGCCAAGCTCCACGGTCCTGACCGCAGGGAGATATTTCAGAAGGGCAATATAAGACTGAAAGCTGCCGGCGGCTGCGCCGCGGAAATCCGCCGTTTCGCTCTTGCTGCTCACGGCGCTCCCGTCGGGAAGCACGACGCTGTAGGTCACATCCACCTGCGGGTTCGCCTGCGCCCATTCGATTATTTCCTCGATGTTTTCGCTTCCGGAAAAGTCCGCGCTTTCAAGAGAGGTAAAGCCGCTGAGCTTTACGCACTCACCCTCGTTGAGCACGACGGAGACGCTTTTTGAGCTTTTCGGAAAGCTGCCGTTGTCCAGGATGACCGTCTTTGTGGCGGCGGCCTTTACCTCCGTCAGGAAATCGGCGGAGAGAAAGGAAAAGCCGACCGCCCCGACCAGAAGCAGATATACTATTACTAATAAGGAAGCAGCGAGGCCCTTTTTCTTCATGCCGGTATCCTCCGAGTAGGTGATGGGAAAATTATAACATTGTGAAATCCGTTTTTCAACAGTATTGCCGCCGCCGGAAAAGGTTTTTAGGCGGCGGCGCTTGTGCCGGGGGCGGAAGCGTGCTATTCTGTAAAAAAAGGAAAGACCCTGCGTGTGCGGGGCCGGTGGAGGAAGAGTATGGATTGTTCGGGATTCAGCGATTTTCATGTACATTCAGCGCTCAGCGACGGCGCAGACACGCCGGAGGCGATAATAGAGAGGGCGATAGAGCTGGGCATGCCGCGCCTCGGTCTTTCGGAGCACGGCTTCGCCCCGTACTACGCCGACCACAGTCTCGACGCGCAGGCACAAAAGGATTATATCGCCCTGATGTCGCGCCTCAAAGAGAAATACAGGGGACGCATCAGGCTTTTCTGCGGCATCGAACAGGAGTACAGCTGTCCGATCAATGCAGAGGGCTTTGATTATGTCATAGGCTCCGTCCATTATTTCATGCTGGACGGCGACTGCTGTGTGGTGGACGGCGCGCCTGAGAGCATACTGAACGCCGCCGAAAAGCATTTCGGGGGCGACACGCTGGCAGTGGCAGAGGAATACTTCCGCGTCGTTTCCGACGTGTGCCGCGCCACGCACTGCGATATCATAGGGCATTTTGACCTTGTCAGCAAGCTCAACGAAAAATACAGGCTCTTCGACGCGCACTCGGACAGGTACACGGCCGCGTGGCGCAGTGCGGCGGACGCGCTTGTTGAATACGGCGTACCGTTCGAGATAAACACCGGCGCAATATCCCGCGGCTACACCTCCGTGCCGTACCCCGCGCCGGAGATCTGCCGCTATCTTGCGGAGCGGGGCGCGAAATTCATCCTCTCGAGCGACAGCCACCGCAAGGAAGATCTCTGCTTCGGCTTCGATATGTGGCGTGAAAGGTACGCCGCCCTCGGCGCGGAGATAACGGAGTTTCATTCAATGAGGAACTTTATTCAGTGAGTACATGGCTCTGCCCTTGCCCAACGCGCACTTATGCCCTTGACTGAGCCGGAGAAGCTGTATCAGAGGGCGGGTGCGGCTCCTTTTGGGAGAGAAAGCACAAGCAGGAGCTTCGAGTTTGCAAAAAAGTTGAAATTTTCGGGATTTTTTAAAATTTTCCTTGACACGGCGCGAACCGCCTGTTATATTATTAAAGCGCGTGAATTCAAGAACGCGTATTATGCGATGAAGCGGGAGATTGCTCGTGAAAGCGAGGTAACTTCCGTGGAGTATGTCCGGTATCCGGGAAATACCCGCGATATGTAATCGGGCGGCTGAGGTCTTTCCTTGTACACGCGTATATCGCGCGCTGCGGGAAGAAGTCTGACCGGCTGAAAAGTCGGTTTCTTTTTTCGGACGCGGTCTGATACGCACGGTTGTGTGTATGAGATTCAAACGGCCTCGGAGGTACGCATAAGAGGGCGGTTCCCAATGCCGCACCAAACGTACAAAAAAGGAGAAAACACCATGGCAAGCACCACCAAGAACATGATCCGCATCCGCCTCAAGGCATACGATCATCAGCTCATCGACAAGGCTGCCGAGACTATCGTGGAAGCCGCAAAGCGCACCGATGCAAAGGTCTCCGGTCCCATTCCCCTGCCCACCAAGACCGAGATCATCACCATCCTCCGCGCCGTTCACAAGTACAAGGATTCCCGTGAACAGTTCGAGCGCCGCACCCACAAGCGCCTTATCGACATCGTATCTCCCACCCAGAAGACCGTCGAAGCCCTTATGAGCCTCGAAGTCCCCGCCGGCGTAGAGATCGAGATCAAGCTCTGAGACAGAGCGGAACCACCCTTCCGATCGGACGGTCGGACCCACACATTCTGAAAACCCACAGTCCGCAAGGCTTGCGGACGGGTTAAGTTGCCGGCCTCTGGCGCGCCGGGCATACCGGCGGAGATCACGCAAGGCAACCAATAACCGTTAGGAGGAAATATTTAATGAAGAAAGCCATCATCGGCAAGAAGGTCGGCATGACGCAGATCTTCGACGAAGCCGGTAAGGTCATTCCCGTAACCGTCATCGAAGCGGGCCCCTGCGTGGTCGTCGCAAAGATGAGCAAGGAAAAAGAGGGTTATGACGCCGTGCAGTTCGGTTACGAGGAAGTAGCCGAGAAGAAGCTCTCCAAGCCTGAGCTGGGACACACCAAAAAGGCCGGTGTCGCTCCTCAGAGACATCTCAAGGAGTTCCGCCTTGAGGATTCCGGCAAGCTGGAAGTCGGCGACGTTGTTAAGGCAGACGTTTTCGCCCAGGGCGACAAGGTCGATGTCACCGGCATCAGCAAGGGTCACGGCTACGCCGGCGTTATCAAGCGCTGGGGTCAGGGCCGCACTCCCACCAGCCACGGCGGCGGTCCCGTTCACCGTCACGCCGGCTCCATGGGCTCTTCCACCGATCCTTCCCGTATTTTCCCGGGTAAGCGTCAGGCAGGTCACATGGGCGTAGAGCAGGTCACCGTTCAGAACCTCGACGTCGTAAAGGTCGATCCCGAACTCAACCTCATCGCTATCCGCGGCGCCGTTCCCGGCCCCAAGGGCAGCATCGTCTACATCAAGAATACCGTCAAGACCCAGATCGTCAAGCAGGCTGGCGCCGGTATCTCTGTCAACCCCCAGAAGGCTTCTGCTCGTGTCAACCCCCAGAAGGCTTCCGCACGTACCAAGTAAAGAAAGGAGAGCAGCATAAATGCCTAAAGCTAACGTATTTAATATGGCAGGCGAGAAGATCGGTGAGATCGAGCTCTCCGAGGCCATTTTCGGCATCGAGCCGAACAAGAGCGTTCTCCATGACGCCGTCAAGAATCATCTTGCAAACTGCCGTCAGGGTACACAGAGCGCACTCACCAAGGGTGAGGTTTCCTACACCACCAAAAAGCCCTGGAGACAGAAGGGCACTGGCCGCGCACGTGCCGGTTACGCAGGCTCCCCCGTGTGGTATCACGGCGGCGTAGCGTTTGCCCCCAAGCCCAGAGATTACTCCTACACCCTCAACAAGAAGGTCAAGAGACTTGCTCTCAAGTCCGCTCTGTCCGCAAAGGCGGCAGAGGCCGAGATCATCGTTGTTGACGGGCTGAAGATGGACGAGATCAAGACCAAGACCTTCAAGACCTTCCTTTCCAAGGTCGGCGTTGAGGGCAAGGCGCTCGTCGTTACCGAGAACGTTGACAAGAACGTGGTTCTCTCCGCCCGCAACCTCTGCGGCGTCGCCACCACCATCGCCACCGTTCTCAGCCCCTATCAGATTCTCACCAGCGGCAAGATGGTCGTCGATAAGGCGGCTCTTGCAAAGATCGAGGAGGTGTACGCATGATGAAGACCGCATACGATATCGTCATACGCCCCATCATCACCGAGCAGTCCATGGAAGACCTGGACATCAAAAAGTACGCGTTTGAAGTTGCAAAGGACGCCAACAAGATAGAGATAGCCAAGGCTGTCGAGGAGATATTCGGCGTTACCGTCGTTAAAGTCACCACTCTTAACGTCCACGCAAAGAGCAAGCGTCAGGGCGCTTACCCCGCAGGCAAGACTGCCTCCTGGAAGAAAGCCGTCGTTAAGCTCAGCGCAGATTCCAAGAACATTGAGCTGTTCGAAGGCATGGCATAAGGAGGGAATGAAGAATGTCTATTAAAACTTACAGACCTACTACTCCCGCCCGCAGACAGATGACTGTCTCCGGCTTCGACGGAGTTGACAAGCATGCCAAGCCCGAGAAGAAGCTTCTTGAGGTCCTCAAGAAGAATTCCGGCCGCAACAGCTACGGCCGCATCACCGTCCGCCATCAGGGCGGCGGCAACCGCCAGAAGTACCGTGTCATCGACTTCAAGCGCGACAAGCGCGACATCGAAGGCACCGTCCTCCGTCTTGAGTACGACCCCAACCGCAGCGCATTCATAGCCCTCGTCGAGTACACCGACGGCGAGCGCCGCTACATCGTAGCGCCCGTCGGTCTCAACCCCGGCGATAAGATCCTTGCCTCTGCGGCGGCCGACATCAAGCCCGGCAACGCACTGCCTCTTGCAAACATTCCCGTAGGCACCATGATCCACAATGTCGAGCTTTACCCCGGCAAGGGCGCTCAGCTCGTCCGCTCCGCAGGCAATGTAGCACAGCTCATGGCCAAGGAGAACGGCATGGCTACCCTGCGTCTGCCCTCCGGCGAGATGCGCAAGGTTCGTCTGAACTGCTACGCGGTCATCGGTCAGGTAGGCAATATCGACCACGCCAACGTTCACATCGGCAAGGCCGGCCGCAAACGCCACATGGGCATCCGTCCCACCGTCCGCGGCTCCGTCATGAACCCCTGTGATCACCCCCACGGCGGCGGTGAAGGCAAGTCCCCTGTCGGCCGTCCCGGCCCTGTAACTCCTTGGGGCAAGCCCGCACTCGGTTATAAGACCCGCAAGACTAAGAACGCGACCGATAAGTTCATAGTCAAGCGCCGCAACGCAAAGTAAGGAGGGAATAGTTAATGAGTAGAAGTATTAAAAAGGGACCTTTCGTCGCTCCCGAGCTGATGAAGAGAGTCACCGAGATGAACCAGACCGGCAGCAAGCAGGTTGTCAAGACCTGGTCCCGTTCCTCCACTATTTTCCCGTCCTTCGTCGGACACACCATCGCTGTCCATGACGGCCGCCGTCATGTTCCCGTGTACGTCACCGAAGATATGGTCGGACACAAGCTGGGCGAGTTCGCTCCCACCCGTACCTTCCGCGGCCACTCCGGCAGCAAGACCGGTAAGTAAGGAGGAGAGATAAATGGACGAAAAGAAAATAGCACGTGCAGAGCACAGATATGCACGCATCTCCCCCCGCAAGGTCGAGATAGTCTGCAACATGATCCGCGGCAAGAACGCGAAGTACGCTCTGGCTCTTATGGAGAACACTCCCAAGGCCGGCTGCGAGCTTATGATCAAGGTTCTCAAGTCCGCAATGGCGAACGCGGAGAACAATTTCGAGATGGATCCCGAAAAGCTCTATGTCTGCGAGACCTACGCAGGCGCAGGCCCCATCCTCAAGAGGGGTATGCCCAGAGCACAGGGACGTATGTTCCGCATCAACAAGCGCACCAGCCACATCATGATAGCCGTGGCTGAGAAAGAATAAGGGAAGGAGGCAGAATTATGGGACAGAAAGTTAATCCTCATGGTATGCGCGTAGGCGTTATCAAAGACTGGGACTCCAGATGGTACGCCAGAGAAGAAAAGGTCGGCGATCTGCTGGTCGAAGACTATAATATCCGTAAATTCCTCAAGAAGACCCTCTATTCCGCCGGTGTCCCCACCATTGAAATAGAGCGTGACAGCGCAAAGGTCCGCATTTATATCCACTGCTCCAGACCCGGCGTCGTTATCGGCAAGGGCGGCGAGCAGATCGAGAAGCTGCGTCAGGAAGTAGAGAAGCTCATCGGCAAGCCCGTGGCTCTCTCCATCGTCGAAGTGCGCACCCCCGACACCAACGCACAGCTGGTCGCCGAGAGCATCGCACAGCAGCTTGAGAAGCGCATCGGCTTCCGCAGAGCAATGAAGAACGCAATGGGCCGTGCAATGCGCATGGGCGCCCGCGGCATCAAGGTCAAGTGCGGCGGCCGTCTCGGCGGCGCCGAGATCGCACGCTCCGAGTGCTACCACGAAGGCACCATTCCCCTTCAGACCATCCGCGCCGACATCGACTACGGTTTCGCAGAAGCTGATACCACCTACGGCCGTATCGGCATCAAGGTATGGATCTACAAGGGCGAAGTTCTCTCTCAGACCCTGCGCACCACTCCCCGCGTAATGGATACCTCCAAGCCCGCAGGTGAGCGCCGCCGCAGAGACGACCGCCGCCAGGGCGGTGAGCGCCGTCCCTACAACCGCGACGGCCAGCGCCCCGCAGGCGATCGCCGTCAGGGCGGTTACGGCCAGCGTCCCGCAGGTCAGGGCTTCAACAGAGGTCCCCGTCCCGCAGCCAAGGAAGGAGGCAACGACTAATGTTAATGCCTAAAAGAGTCAAGTACCGCAGAGTACAGCGCGGCCGCATGAAGGGCAAAGCCACCCGCGGCAACAAAGTCTCCTACGGTGAATTCGGTCTTGTGGCGCAGGAGCCCGGCTGGATCACTTCCAACCAGATCGAAGCAGCACGTATCGCCATGACCCGCTACACCAAGCGCGGCGGTCAGGTATGGATAAAGATATTCCCCGACAAGCCCGTAACCAGCAAGCCCGCCGAGACCCGTATGGGTTCCGGTAAAGGTTCTCCTGAGTATTGGGTGAGCGTAGTCAAGCCCGGCAGAGTCATGTTCGAGATAGCAGGCGTCGGCGAGGACGTCGCCCGCGAAGCACTGCGTCTGGCAAGCCACAAGCTGCCTATCAAGACTAAGATAGTCAAGGCCGGCGAAGAGTCCGAGATTGGTGGTGAATAAGATGAAAGCAAACGAAATACGCTCCATGTCCGTCGAAGAGCTCCAGAGCAAGCTCGTTGACCTGAAGAAGGATCTGTTCATGCTCCGTATGCAGCACGCTACCAATCATCTTGACAATCCCACTAAAATTTCTGCCACACGCCGCGACATCGCCCGCGTTCTCACTGTTCTCAGTGAGAAGAAGAACTAAGGAGGTAAGTGATAATGAACGAAGAAAGAACTACTTCCCGTAAGACCCGCGTTGGCAAGGTAGTATCCGACAAAATGGATAAGACCGTTGTGGTCACTGTTGAGAACCGCGTTGCTCACAAGACCTATAAGAAGATCATCGGCAACACCTATCGTCTCAAGGCTCATGATGAGAACAACGAGTGCGGCGTCGGTGATATCGTCCGCGTGATGGAGACCCGCCCCCTGTCCAAGGACAAGAGATGGCGCGTTGTCGAAATCGTAGAGAAGGCTAAGTAAGGAGGCGCCCACATGATACAGCAGGAAAGTTATCTGAAGGTCGCCGACAATACCGGCGCCAAGGAATTGAAGTGCATCCGCGTTCTTGGTGGATCCAAGCGCAAGTATGCAAGCATTGGTGACGTAATAGTATGCTCCGTCCGCAAGGCAGCTCCCGGCGGCACCGTGAAGAAGGGTGATGTCGTTAAGGCAGTCATCGTCCGCACAGTGAAGCCCGTCCGCCGCGCAGACGGCACCTACGTCCGTTTTGACGAGAACGCAGCAGTCCTTATCAACACCGGTGATAAGAACCCCCGCGGCACTCGTATCTTTGGACCCGTCGCCCGCGAGCTGCGTGACAAGGAATACATGAAGATCCTGTCACTCGCTCCCGAAGTGGTTTAATGGAGGTCGCAGAGAATGAACATTAAAAAAGACGATAAAGTCGTAGTTCTGTCCGGTAAGGATAAGGGCAAGCAGGGCAAGGTCATGTCCGCAGACCCCAAGGCGCTCAAGGTCATCGTTGAAGGCGTCAATGTAGCCACCAAGCACCAGAAGCCCCAGAAGCAGGGTCAGGATGGCGGCATCATCAAGGTCGAGACCCCCATTTACGCTTGCAAGGTACAGCTCGTCTGCCCCAAGTGCGGCAAGGCCACCCGCGTTGCCCACAAGATCGCCGACGGCAAGAAGACCCGCGTCTGCAAGAAGTGCGGCGCAGAAATCTGAGAAAGGAGTTAGCTTACTATGACAAGAATGAAAGAAAAGTACGTTAAGGAAGTTGCTCCTGCTCTGATGGAGAAGTTCCAGTACAAATCCGTTATGCAGATCCCCAAGATCGACAAGATCGTCGTATCCGTCGGCTGCGGCGACTGCAAGGATAACGCAAAGGCTCTCGAAGCCGTTATCAAGGACATCAGCGCCATCACCGGTCAGCACGCCGTTGCCACCGTGGCACGCAAGTCCGTTGCTAACTTCAAGCTTCGTGAAGGCATGAAGGTCGGCGTTAAGGTCACACTGCGCCAGGATCGCATGTGGGAGTTCCTTGACCGTCTGCTCAACGTCGCTCTGCCCCGTGTCCGCGACTTCCGCGGCATCTCCGCAGACGCGTTCGACGGCCGCGGCAACTACTCTCTCGGTCTGAAAGAGCAGATCATCTTCCCCGAGATCGAGTACGATAAGATCGAAAAGCTGCGCGGTATGAACATCGCCATCACTACCACTGCCAAGACCGACGAAGAGGCACGTGAGCTGCTCAGGCTCATGGGCGCTCCCTTCATGAACTAAGGAGGACGAATAAATGGCTAAGAAATCAATGATCCTCAAGCAGCAGGCACCTGCAAAGTTCTCCACCCGCGCATACAACCGCTGCAAGATCTGCGGCCGTCCCCATGCATATCTGCGCAACTACGGCATCTGCCGTATCTGCTTCAGAGAGCTTGCATACAAAGGCCAGATCCCCGGCGTGCGCAAAGCATCCTTCTAAGAAACAACCCCCCTCTCCGAAAAGTCGGAGAGGGGGGGTTCTTTTTTGTCAAAGGATCTGATGAAGTGCTCTGGCAAAGAGATCAGTCAAAATAAACCGGCAGGGTTGGGTCGTCATGCGCGGCAAAGCACAGCTCTATCTGCGCACGGGTGCATTTTTCAACGGCAAGCTCATCCGGTATTTCATCTCTGGAGAAAAAATCTATACCTGTTGTTTCAATGTTTTCTTCAAACTCGCCGCTCTCGTATGCGCACATGAAAAAGAGCTTTATCACGCCGTGTACATAATTTACCGCATTGTGCTTCCGCCAATCCTGCACAGCGATAAGCCGCTGCACGGATACGGTAAGGCCGGCCTCTTCCCTGACCTCCTTGACGGTGTTCGACGCGGGGGACTGATCTACGTCGCACCAACCGCCGGGCAGAGACCATCTGCTGCTGTTTTCACGAACGAGAAGGAGCTTCCCGTCAACAAAAACGGCGCCTCTTGTATCGACCTTGGGCGTCTGATAACCCGTTTCATTGCAGAAAAAACCGCCTATCCTCCCGACGGGAATGCCGCTTCGAAGCGACAGCATTTCCGCGGCGATCTCTCTCAGCTGCTCATAGCGCTCAATATCGTATTTGTCTTTCGCGTAGTAAAGCCCCGCCTGCGCAATGCTCTGCACACGCACCGCAAGCTCCAGCCATCTGTCATTCATAACGAGACCCCGCAGATATGTTTTTTATTTTGCTTATAGGGCAAAACGCCGCACAGCTGTCAGCGGCGCGGGGCGGCGGCTCACCTTATGCTCAAGAAAATTTCTTTCTCAGCTTATCCACCCATTTGCCGTAAAACACCGATATCACGCACGCGCCTGAGGCGTAAAGCGTAAGCACAAGCTTTGATGTGCTGTATATGCCGATGGCGGCTAAAAGCTCATATAACACGATGTGCAGCATGAATATCTCAAAGGAATAGCGTCCCGTGATATTGTGTATCCACATAAACCAGCCAAGCCATTTTTTCTTCTCGACAAACTCAAAAAATTTGCAGAAGAGATACATTGTGCCGGGAATGGCAATGATCGCGGGATACCACGTTGTACCCATGGTCCACACGGCGTCCGCACCGGCGCGCATACCGAGGCAAATCAGCACATGACCGGCCGCCGCCAGAACAAGCAGCAGAGGAATGTTGAGCTTTATGTCCGCATCGCGCCTTGCGGCGTCCGCGGCAAGCATACCCAGAAGGAAGTTGAGCGTTCTTGACACCGCCACAAGATAGTTCGTGCCGAAAAAGCACAGCTGACCGAGGCAGAAAAAGGCGAACAGCAGCGAAAGCTTAGCCCTGTTCCCGTCAAAGCGGCGGATAAGGAAAAATATCGCCGGAGTTATGAGGTAGACGACCATTATAGCCTGCGGGTACCAATTGAACTGATGCCGCATCCCCGCGACCCAGCCGAGCATCAGCACGTTGCCGAGTGCTTCTTTTATAAGCGACGGGACGCCGCCGTCCGCAAGCACGATGCTTGCCGATACGATTATATACGCGATCACGGCGGGGAGATACGCCGGATATATGCGCTTTACGCGCCGTATATAGAAATCCAGCACATTGTCGTTTTTGCACAGGGAATGGTACGCGCCGAGTCCGGAGAAGAAGAAAAATATATCTATGAGCCAGACGCTGTTCACAAGGTAGTTGAACGGCCCCCACAGAACCATGCCCGTATGCCCGAACAGAACGTTGATTATTGCCAGCCCCATGACCGGCGTGCGGTATTTGCTTATGAGCGCCATGTAGTCTTTTATGCGTATCGACATTGATCTTTTCCTTTGTTATATATACTTATTTACAAACGGTATCCTTTTCAGCAGCCACACCGCCGCGCCGCCGATGAGATAGACAAGCACCGTCCATATCACCGCAGAGGAAAAGCGCGGCAGCACCGCGCACAGCGCGTCGAGGAGGAAGCCGGTTTCGCTTCTTATGAAATGCTCCAGCAGCATCACGCCGAAGCTCACCGAGCCGAGCAGAAGCACGGCGCGTGAAACGAAGGAGCCTTCGCCGACCTTCCTGAATATCAGACGGGCGCAGTAGTACACGGCGGCGCTCGGCACAAAGAGCAGTCCCGCATAGAACATCTCGCCCTGCGCGTCGTTCATAAGCCCGCCGTCGTTAAGGCGCAGCTGTGTTCCGCCCTCTATGAGAATGACCGCGACCGCCCCGAAAAGAAGCAGCAGCCACGCCGATGAGCGGCGCAGTCTGTCGTCGGGAATACGGTGCTCAAGAAAATAACCCATGAGGAAAAACACGACGTCGTAGGAGAAAAAGTTTGCCGTAAAACTCGTGTTGATCGTGACCCGCCCGCGCCACAGGGCATATTCCAGCACCGGCACAATACCGCGCAGCAGCAGCATCGCCGCAAAAAAATACATAAATTCAGCGTTCGACAAGCCTTTTGCTATCTTTCTAAGCAGCGGGAGCATGATAAGCATCCCGAGATAGGCATAGAGATACCAGAACGCCGGTGCGAGATCGGAGGAATAGAGCCGCTCGGCAAAATAAACGGGGCTGAACGTGAAAGCGCTGTTGCCCTTCGCGGAGTAGAGATAGTACAGGAACGAGAAAACCGTCAGAACTATCGCCATGCGCAGGAATCTGTGGCGGAAAATATACTTTATGCTCTCATCTCTGTCGAGAAGCAGCGCGCCCGAAACCATCCAGAACAGCGGCACAGCCACCTTGCACAGCACGGAGAGAGTGAAATACAGCGGATAAAGCGCCTGCGACGCCGTTTGAGTGAAATACAGATAGCCCGCATCACCCGTATGGTTGAAGATGACGAGAAGTATTGCAAGAAAACGCAGGAACTCAAGGTGTAATTTTTTCTTCTTTTCCATTTCCCGCTCCCCTTTCACAGAGATATTCCAGTATAGCATGAATAGAGCCGCAGGTCAAACCGTACAGGAAGCCGGAGCGCAAAGATTTTTTCCCGTCGAAGAGCGCGGTTTTGAATGTCGGCGGTATAGGCGGAAACAATTAAAAAAAGACTTTTTTTGTTCATATTCCTATGTTATACTTTATACTGTATAAATATCCTAACGGCGCAGTACGCGCCGTATATGCAGAGAATGTCAGGACAGCGCCGCCGGAATACGGCGTGTGCTTAAGCATAAGTGCGGGTGCGGCCCGCGTGGAGGATGATCATCATGGGACTTTTCGATAAAATATTCGGCAGCTATTCCGACAGGGAGCTTAAACGCATCTATCCGATAGCTGACAGAATAGAAGCGCTTGAGCCGGAGTTTCAGAAGCTTTCGGACGCGGAGCTTCGCGCCAAGACGGATGAGTTCAAAAAACGGCTTGCCGACGGAGAGAGCCTTGACGAGCTTCTGCCCGAGGCTTTTGCGGCTGTGCGCGAGGCAAGCTGGCGCGTACTGGGCATGAAACCGTTCAGGGTGCAGCTTATCGGCGGTATCGTGCTGCATCAGGGCAGGATCGCCGAAATGAAGACCGGCGAGGGCAAGACCCTTGTCGCCGTTCTGCCCGCTTATCTGAACGCGCTTACCGGCGAGGGCGTGCATATAGTCACCGTGAACGACTATCTTGCCCGCCGCGACAGCGAATGGATGGGCAAGGTGCACCGCTTCATGGGGCTGAGCGTCGGACTTATAGTCCACGGCCTTGACAATAAGCAGCGCCGCGAGGCATACAACAGCGATATAACCTACGGCACCAACAACGAAATGGGCTTTGACTATCTGCGCGATAATATGGCGCTTTACAAGGAGGATATGGTGCAGCGCGGCCACTCGTTCGCCATCGTGGACGAGGTGGACTCCATACTCATAGACGAGGCGCGAACCCCGCTCATAATCTCCGGCCAGGGCGACGAGAGCACCGACCTCTACCGTAAGGCGGACGACTTTGTCTCACGGCTCAAGGTTCAGGTATACGCCAACATTGACGACAAGGAAGAAGAGAGCGAGGATATCGACGCGGACTATGTCGTGGACGAGAAGGCGAAAACCGCCACGCTCACCGCACGCGGCATCGCCAAGGCGGAGAAGGCGTTCGGACTTGAAAATCTGGCGGATATGGAAAACGCAACGCTTTCTCACCATATAAATCAGGCGCTCAAAGCGCACGGCATCATGAAGCGCGACATCGACTATATCGTCAAGGACGGCGAGATAATCATCGTGGACGAGTTCACGGGCCGTCTCATGCTCGGCCGTCGTTACAGCGAGGGACTGCATCAGGCGATCGAGGCGAAGGAACACGTTGACGTCCAGAAGGAGAACAAGACACTTGCCACGATCACCTTCCAGAACTACTTCCGCCTTTATTCCAAGCTCTCCGGCATGACCGGCACCGCCGTGACAGAGGCGGAGGAGTTTGAAGCGATATACAAGCTCGATATAGTCGAGATACCCACGAACAAGCCGGTCATAAGGATCGACCATCCGGACGTCGTGTTCAAGAACGAAAACGGCAAAAACCGCGCCATAATCGAGCAGATCATCGCCTGCCACGAGAAGGGACAGCCCGTGCTTGTCGGCACCGTCTCCATTGAGAAGAGCGAGTTTATCTCTTCCCTGCTCAAAAGACGCGGCGTCCCCCACACGGTGCTGAACGCAAAGTTCCACGAAAAGGAAGCGGAGATCGTGGCGCAGGCGGGCAAGCTCGGCGCGGTCACGATAGCGACGAACATGGCAGGACGCGGCACGGACATCATGCTCGGCGGCAATGCGGAGTATCTTGCCAAAACGGATCTGCGCAAGGCGGGCTACGACGACGGCGTGATAGCCGAGGCCACCGGCTACGCCGAAACCGACAGCGAGGATATTTTAGCCGCACGAAAGCTCTTTGCGGAACGGCTCGAAGCGCACAAGGCGGTTATAAGCGCCGAGGCGGAAAAGGTCAGAGCCGCAGGAGGGCTTTTCATCCTCGGCACCGAACGGCACGAGTCGAGACGTATCGACAACCAGCTCCGAGGCCGCGCCGGCCGTCAGGGCGATCCCGGCGAGAGCCGCTTCTACCTTGCGCTCACAGACGACATCATGCGCCTTTTCGGGTCGGAGCGCGTTATGGGCATGATGGAGGCGCTCAACGTCGATGAGGATATGCCGCTTGACCACAAGCTGCTTTCAAATGCTATCGAGCAGTCGCAGAAGACGGTCGAAAGCCGCAATTTCCAGACGCGCAAGAGCGTGCTTGAATACGACGACGTAATGAACAAGCAGCGCGAGATAATCTACGGCGAACGCCGCAAGGTGCTTGACGGCGAGGACATCCACGCCCAGATAATGGACATGGTGAAGGAGTTTGTCTCTGCTACGGTCATGGACGGTCTCGGCGGCGCCGCGGCGGAGAGCCAGCAGCAGCTGGACGAGGCGCTTGCACCGTTTGAAAAGCTTTTCATGCCGCATGGCCTTATCAGAATAGAAGCCTTTGGCGGCTTTGCAAAGCCCGAAGCGCTGAGCGAGGCGGTATTTGAGATCGCAAAGAAGGTCTACGCCGCAAGGGAGGGGCATTTCGGCCCCGGTCCGAACGGCCTGCCGCTGATGCGCGAGATAGAGCGCGTGGTAATGCTGCGCGTGGTGGACGAATACTGGATGGATCATATCGACGCTATGAGCGAGCTCAAGCGCGGCATAGGTCTGCGCGGCTACGGCTCCGTAAAGCCTATCGACGCGTACAAGCAGGAGGGCTTTGAGATGTTCGACGCGATGGTTCACGGCATACGCGAGGAGACGGTGCGCCGCGTCTACACGATACAGGTGCGCCGCGAGCAGCCGGTCGAGCGCAAGGCCGTCGCCAAGAATGCCGCGGCCAATGTCGGCGGGGAGCCGGTGAAGAAAGCGCCCGTGAAAAAAGCGCCCAAGCCCGGCAGAAACGACCCATGCCCCTGCGGCAAAATGAAGCCGGACGGCAGCAGGAGACTCAAATACAAAGAGTGCTGCGGCAGGAACGAATGAGAGCGTACCTGTACGGCGGCACAGGCGAGGTATAAAAATGTCTTTTACCGAACACAACGAAAACGGGATAGTCTACATGACGTCTGACAAAATAAAATTCCGCCACGCCTTCACCACGAGGTACGGCGGGGTCAGCCGCGGCGCGCTTGCAAGCCTAAATCTCGGCTCCAACCGCGGCGACGAGCCGGAAAACGTCCGTGAGAACTGGACAAGGGTCTGCGCGCTTATGGGCGTGGGGCCGGATGACTGCGCCGTTACGCAGCAGGTGCACGGCAGCGCCGTAAAAACGGTAACGGCGGAGGATAAGCACGTTTGTATGTCCGATGTACCTTATGAGGCGGACGGGATAGTCACCGCCGAAAAGGGGATGCCGATATGGTGCTTTGTGGCGGACTGTGTGCCGGTGCTGCTGTGCGACAGTGAAAACGGCGTCGCGGGCGCGGTTCACTGCGGCTGGAGGAGCTCCGCGGCGGACATTCTGAAAAATGCCGTGGAGCAGATGGAAAGTCTCGGCGCTAAGCGGGAAAGTATATGCGCGGCGATAGGCGCGTCAATAGGCCACTGCTGCTTTGAGACCGACAGGGACGTCCCGGACGCGATAGAAAAATATCTCTCCGGCGACACGGACGGTCTGTGGACGGTGCGCAGCGACGGGAAATATATGGTCGATCTGCGCTGCGCCAATGCGAGACGACTCGTTCAGCTCGGTATAAGGCCGGAGAATATCGACGTCTCCGAAGAGTGTACCTATTGCAGCCACGACAAATACTGGTCGCATCGCTATTCCAAAGGACAGCGCGGTTCCCAGGGCGCGGTCATAGTTGTTGAGTAAAGCGCAGCTTCCGCCGGAGGGAGGCTTGAGAAGCGCGTTGACCGAATCAGAGATTCGGACGCTTACTTTGCCAAGGGCATAAGTGCGCGATTGTTTTCTCTCCCTCAGGCGCTGTCGCGCCAGCTCACTCATCAGAGGGAGCCATGAGTTGAATCGCCGCGTAAGCGGCTCATCAACTCCACTCTCCACTCTATTTTATCCGTCGGCTATGCCGACACAACAACTCCTCACTCCTCACTCCTAACTCCTAACTGTATAAAACTCCTCACTTTCACACAGGAGACCCCTATGAATATTAAACGAAAAATATGTATTCTCCTCATCCTTGCTATGCTGCTTCTGTCCGGCTGCGAGGGCTATACCCCCGCCATTACCATGGACACAATACCGGAGTCCACCGGCGGCAAGGATATCGAGCCTTCTCTCGGCAGCGACAATCTGTTTTCGCTGAACTCAAACTCCAATTACAGCTTCAACCCGCTGATCGCCACGAACCACTCAAATCAGCTGGTGTGCAGCCTCGTATATGAGAATATGCTGGAGATCGACGAGAACTTCAACGTCATAAAAAATGTCATCATAGACTGGACGCACAACGACGACTGCACCTATTGGGAGTTTGAGCTGGACACAAGCCATACCTTCCACGACGGTACGCCCGTGACCGGCGCGGATCTGCGTTATTCGCTTGAGCGTGCGGTCAGCGCGCAGCAGCGCTACAAGGGGCGCTTTGCCAGCTTTCAGGGCGCGTCGTATACCGACAGCAAGCTGTATGTCACACTCGGCATAGGCGACAGTCAGCTTTACAGCCTCCTTGATATCCCTATCATCAAAAACGGCACCTATCCCGATGATTACCCAATGGGCAGCGGCCCGTATATGTACTCCCCGGATCATACCGAGCCTGTGCTCGACGAGAATGGAGAGCCTATCCCCGATAAGATACGCTATACCGCGCTTGTCCCCTACGAGGGCTATGTGGGTCTGCCGGTGTTTACGGAGATAACCGATGAAGACGGTCAGGACGGCGAGGAGCAGGAAACCGTGCAGATACGGCATGAGCAGGTCAGCCACCCCGTGAGTATAATCCACCTCAAGGAATATACCGACGCGCAGAGCACTCTCACCGCGTTTGAGGATTCGCTGATCGACGTCGTTATAAACGACCCGTCAAGCTATACCAACATCGGCTATGCCAGCACGAACGAAATACATACCTATCCTACCACGAATATGCACTTTGTCGTTTTCAACGAGCAGGGTGTGCTGGGCAAGTATTCAAACTTCCGCTACGCGATGAACTTTGCTTTCGACCGGAACAACCTTGTCGAGCTTCTGCACGGCAACGGCGTCGCCTCCGCGATACCGATGTATCCAACATGCGGCATTTTCCCCGAGGAGCTTAACCGCAATTTCGAGTTCAGCCTTGAAATGGTGCAGACGGTGCTTGAAAACGCCGGTATAAAGGATTATGACGAGGACGGCATGCTTGAATACATGTCCGGTACGCCTCAGGAGATAGACCTCAAGTTCATCGTCTGTTCCGATTCGAGCGCGAAAACCGGCGTCGTGCGCCGATTTGCCGAGGATATGGCGTCCATCGGGCTTAAAGTGACCGTAAAGGAACTGAGCTGGGAGGATTACATGACCGCACTTGAAGAGGGCGATTTTGATATGTACTACGGCGAGGTGAAGCTGCGCGGTAATTTTGACCTGACGGAGCTTCTCCAGGTGCGTCCCACGCTCAAGGAAGGGCAGACCACAACGAACATAAACTTTTCCGGCTCCACCGACGAAGGGTATATGACATATATCAACAATTATCTCAAGTCAAATGAGAGCGAACGGGAATATAATTATGCCATGCTGGCCGATTATGTCACGCAGAATGCCATGCTCATCACCATAGGCTTTGAAAAGCAGCAGATAATCCTGCACAGGGGCATCATAAAGGGCGTAGATCCGAATTTTGGAAACCCCATGTTCAATTTTGTAAATTGGGAATTTATGAACAAATTTGAATGATCGAAAGGACAGGTAAGGAACAATGACGGACAAGGAATTGCTTGCAAGCGCAAAAAAGGCCTCTATGAACGCGTACGTACCCTATTCCCGCTTTGCCGTGGGCGCGGCTCTCGAATGTGACGACGGCACGGTCTACACCGGGTGCAACGTGGAAAACGCTGCCCTCGGCAGTACGATCTGCGCAGAGCGCACAGCCTGCGTCAAGGCGGTCAGCGACGGACACCGCAGCTTCCGGCGCATAGCGATCTATGCCGACAGCGAAAACTGGTGCACCCCGTGCGGGGCGTGCCGTCAGTTTCTTGCGGAGTTTTCTCCGGATATGGAGGTGCTCTGCGCCAAGGCGGGCGGAAGATACGTAAGCTACTCGCTGAAGGAACTTCTGCCGCATAATTTCGACTACTGAATAAAGCTCATCACTCCTCACTGATCAAAACTCCAAACTGACAGAAAGGACTCACACAGTGCCGCCAAAAGTCATAGTCGTTGCGGGGCCTACCGCCTCGGGGAAAACCCGGCTCGGGATAGAGCTTGCAAAACTTTATAACGGCGAGATCGTTTCGGCGGACTCCATGCAGATCTATCGCGGCATGGATATCGGCACTGCCAAGGCGACGCCTGAGGAGCGTGCGGAGACAGCGCATCATCTCATTGACGTGGCCGAGCCGTGCGAGAGCTGGTCGGTCTCACGCTATGTGGAGGAAGCGTCAAGGGTCTGCGATGCACTTGTCGAAAACGGGAAAATGCCCGTTATAGTCGGCGGGACGGGGCTTTATATCGATTCGCTTCTGTCCGGACGCGATTTTGCCGACACGCAGGAGGACAAGACGCTGCGCAGTGAGCTTTCGGAGGAATACGACAGGGTCGGCGGAGAAAAGATGCTTGAATACCTGCGCTCTTTTGACCCGGAGCGGGCGGAAAAGCTTGCCGCGGCGGACAAGCGGCGCATACTCAGAGCCATTGAGATATACCGCCTCACCGGCACGACTATCACCGCGCACGACGCCGCCACACGCGCCCTGCCGCCGAGGTACGACGCCGCCTTCATCGTCCTCGGCTACAAAAACCGCGCCGATCTGTACGCACGCATAGAAAAGCGCGTTGACAGGATGATAGCGCTCGGACTTTTTGATGAGGTAAGAGAGCTTCTTGAGAAAGGACTTTCTCCAAGCTCCACGGCGATGCAGGCCATAGGCTACAAGGAGGCGGCGGAGGCTCTGTCCGGCAGGATAACCTATGAAGAGGCGGCGGAGAGGATAAAGATATCCTCGCGCCGATACGCAAAAAGGCAGATAACATGGTTCGGCAGGAGGGAGGACGCACTGCGCATACTCTTTGACGGAACGCCCGATTTTGAATATGCCCGACGTCTTTCGTGCGATTTTTTGGCACGGCACGGTATATCATAATGTATACGCACCAAGTCCGGCAAAAACGGGGCTTACGTGCGATACATATTGATAAGGAGTTGGCTGAAATGCAGAAAACGCAAAATCTCCAGGATATTTTCCTAAACCAGGTGAGAAAGGACAAAACCGTTGTGACCATGTTCCTGATGAACGGCTTCCAGATGCACGGTACGGTAAAGGGCTTTGACGGCTTCACCGTCATTCTTGACACGGAGGGAAAGCAGCAGCTTATCTATAAGCACGCCATTTCCACGATCGTTCCGCCCCGTCCCGTGGAGCTGGAGCTTGATACATAAGTGCAGCAGCTCTCGCCATTTGCAAGGCTCGTGTCTGCGGTTCTTTTCGCGGCGGTCTGCGCATACACTGCGGCGGATCTGTTCTCGCTCTTTGAAAACGGCAGGACGGAAACCCTGCGCGAGATCACCGCTGCGGAAAATATACGGCTTGACGGGATAGCTCTCCGCTCCGAGCAGCTTATATGCGCGGAGCGGGAAGCGCCGCTCTCTGTCGGAAGCGGCGCGAGGGTCGCGGCAGGGCAGAACCTTGCCGCACCCGGCGGCGAAGCCGTCGAAAGCCCCTGCTCCGCCGTCTTCATGGACAGCCGCGACGGGTACGAGGCGCTTTCGATAACCGAGGATGAATTTTCACCCGACCGGCTGAATGAGCTGCTCGCACTGTATAAACGGGGCGGCGGCACGGCTTCCGGCGCCGGTCATGTGCTGGGAAGAATAGTAAAGGGCAGAAAATGGTATTTCGCGGCGTGGGCGGACTGCGGAGAGATTGAACGCGGGCAGTACGCCATACGCTTCGACGGCTTTGAGGAAAAGCTTGACTGCGCCGTCGTGCGCGCTTTTCCGGACGGCGCGGGCAGAACGGCGGTTCTTGTGAGACTGCCGATAGGAAAAAACGAATATCTCTCCCTGCGCAGGAGCGGGGCGGAGATCATAACAAAGGAATACAGCGGATTGAAAATATCCGAAAACGCCCTCTCCCGCGACGGGAACGGCGGTTATACGGTAAAAAAAATCACTGCCGCGGGGGAAAAGGACTGCGCGGCGGATATAATATATAAGGGCGGCGGCTTTTATATCATCGCGCCCACGGACGAGCTTTTTCCCGGCGTAAAGGTGAAGCCGGCATGAGCTCTTTCGGGCAGACCGTGCGCGGCAGAGCGCCTGCGTTTGTCTGTCCGGCATAAACAGAAAAATCCGAAAAGAGAGAAAATATCCGGCTGACACAGGACGGAGAGCCTGCGTTTATCCGACCGGCTTAAACAGAAAATTCTGAAAAGAGAGAAGATATCCGGCTGACACAGGGCAGAGCGTCTGCGTTCATCCGACCGGATTAAACAGAAAATTCTGAAAAGAGAGAAAAAGATGGATATTGCGGAAAACATCAGAACGGTAAAAGAGAATATCGCGGCCGCGGCGGCGCGTTCCGGACGCTCGGCGGAGGATATTTTCCTTGTGGGCGCAAGCAAGATGAACGATGCGGACACGGTGCGCCGCGCCATTGCCGCCGGTCTTGGAATATGCGGTGAAAACCGTGTGCAGGAAATGCTTGAAAAGAACGCCCTCGGCGCGTATGAGGGGGCGGAGCTGCATTTTATCGGCCATCTTCAGAAAAACAAGGTGAAAAACGTCGTCGGCCTTGCAAAGCTCATCCACGGCGTTGACAGCACCGCGCTTATGGAGGCGATAAGCAAAACCGCCTGCCGTATGGGCATCGTTCAGGATGTCCTTATCGAAATCAACATTGCGCTCGAAGCGGCAAAATCCGGCTTTGCACCGGAGGAATGCGCCGGAGCGGTCGAATTTGCGTCGAAGCTGGAGGGGCTGAGAGTGCGCGGATTGATGTGCGTACCCCCTATTTGTGCCTCAGGAGAAGAAAATCGCCCATATTTTACGCTGTTGCATAAGCTTTTTATTGACAATAGCGAAAAAAAATACGATAATGTAGTTATGGACTTTATGTCTATGGGCATGAGCGGAGATTATATGACCGCGATCGAATGCGGGGCGAACATGGTTCGCGTAGGCTCTGCCATTTTCGGACCGAGGAATTACCGGCTCTGATGCGGTCCGTGCCGGGGCGCGTTTTCGCCCGGCGGCGTATTTCGAGACTTTGGAGGCAATGCCATGGGTTTCATGGATGAACTCAGAAAACTTACACAGCCTTATGACGATGAGGATGATTTTTTTGAAGGAGCTGACGAGAGCTTCAAAAATGTGCAGACCGCGACGGAGACGCCGCCGGTAAGCGCGGAACAGGCGACGTTTGAAAACAGCTTTGCCGCCGCCCAGCCGACACGGCCGCCGCAGCAGCAAAAGCCCCAGCAGAGCGCAAGACCCTTTTTCGGCCAGCGCCAGCAGGCGCAGCCGCAGCAGCAGACCAAGACCGCACAGGCACAGCAGGAGCCTTCCGAAAGCCTTTTCGGAAATTTCGGCAAGCAGGCCGCGCCCAAGACGCCGCGCCCCCAGCGGGGGATGAACTTCGGCGGCAGGGAAGCGCAGGTCATTCTGTTTTCCCCAAAGACCTTTGACGAGGCGGGCGAGATAGCGGGGCATATCACGTCGAACCACTCCGTGGTCATGACGCTCGAGGGCATACCCACGGATACCGCGAGACGCCTGCTGGATTTCATCTCCGGCATTGCCTTTGCGCTCCACGGGAAAATAACCCCGGTCAGCGCGAAAACATACTTCGTCACACCCCAGAACGTGGATATAATCGGCGCTCAGCCGGACGTACCGGAAAGTGACGGACAGTATTTTTAATATATAGAAATATAGAAGACAAGTTTTTGAAAGGTGGATAAAAATATGATCTCAGCTCAGGATATTCGTGAAAAAGGCTTTGATAAAGTACGCAAAGACGGCTACGATATGGAATCGGTGGACGATTTTCTCGAAGAGGTGGCTGACAGCATTTCCGCATATCAGAAGGAAAACGCCGTTCTCAAGAGCAAGATGAAGGTTCTCGTGGACAAGATCGAGGAATACCGTACCAATGAGGAAGCTCTCAATCAGGCTATCCTTTCCGCTCAGAAGCTGGCCGTTCAGATAGAAAACGACGCACGTTCCCGCAGCGCGGAGATGCTCTCCGACGCGGAGCAGAAGGTGCAGGAGATAATCGGCGGCATTACGGAGCAGACCGCCATAGAGGAAAAGAAGCTTGCCGACGCGAAGGCCTCTGCGGACAAGTTCATTGACGGGATACGCGCAATGTGCTCGGCGCAGCTCAAGAATCTCGACAACATCGCTCTCGGCTCCGCTTCCAGACCCGCCGCGCCCGCGGAAAAGCCCGCTCCCGATGAGCAGGAAGACGACGGGGAGGACGTGGACGACACCGTGCGCACCATAGAGAAATCCGTTTCCCGTATAAAGCCCGAACCGGATGTCAAGTTTGATTTGTCCTCGGCTATGAAAGCCCCTTCAAAGCAGAAGAAAAACTTTGACAGCACCCAGCCGTTCACCATCTGATCTCTTATCTATAATTACCCGGGGCGGGCGCTGTGCGCACGCCTCTTTTAATGACAGCCCCGCCGGGGCGGAATGACGAAAACCGTGTTTTTTGACGGGACGCCCGCCGGCGCGCAAAGCTCTCAGCAAGCACTCAAGTATTTTCATATAGGAGAAAAAGAAAATGCCACAGGATTACAACGCCACTTTAAATCTGCCGAAAACCGAGTTTCCCATGCGTGCGGGTCTGCCCAAGCGCGAACCGGATATGCTGAAAAATTGGGAAGAGATGGATATCTATAACGAAATGCTCAGGAAGAACGAGGGACATCCCCGCTTCAACCTGCATGACGGCCCCCCCTTCTCCAACGGCAGGATACACATGGGTCACGCGCTCAACAAGTGCATAAAGGACTTCATCACCCGCTCATACGCAATGCGCGGCTACTATACGCCCTATGTCCCCGGCTGGGACAACCACGGTATGCCTATCGAATCCGCCATTATAAAGGAGCAGAAGCTCAACCGCAAGGCTATGAGTGTTGCAGATTTCCGCTCCGCCTGCGAAGCCTATGCGGAAAAGTACATCGGCATCCAGATGGAGGGCTTCAAGCGTCTCGGCGTCATTGCCGACTGGGAGCACCCTTACAAGACAATGAGCAAGGGCTTTGAGGCGGACGAGGTGCGTGTGTTCGGCAAGATGTACGCGAACGGTCATATCTATAAGGGACTCAAGCCCGTATATTGGTGCGCCAAGGACGAGACGGCTCTTGCCGAGGCTGAGATCGAATATCAGGACGATCCGTGTACGACTGTGTATGTCAAGTTCCCGATGAACGACGATCTGGGCAAGCTGTCCCATATCGACCGCAGCAGGCTCTTCTTCGTCATATGGACGACCACTATCTGGACGCTTCCCGGCAACCTTGCCATCGCGCTCAACCCCGTTGAGGAATACGCGCTTGTAAAAGCGCCCAACGGCGAGATATACATCATGGCGAACGCCCTTGTGGAAAAGGTCATGAAGGTCGGCGGGTTTGACAGCTATGAGATCATCGAGACTCATCCCGGCCGCTTCTTTGAGAATATGCTCGCCTCCCATCCGTTCCTGCCCAAGACCTCACGTCTGCTGCTGGCGGATTACGTCACCATGGACTCCGGCACGGGCTGCGTACACACCGCCCCCGGCTTCGGCGCGGACGACTATCAGACCTGCCTGCGCTACGGTATCGAGATGGTCGTACCCGTGGACGATCAGGGCCGCCACACCGACTATGCCGGCAAATATGCCGGACTTAAAACCGACGAATCCAACCCCATTATACTTAACGATATGAAGGAAGCAGGCTCTCTCTTCGCCTACGAGGAGATAGTCCACTCCTACCCGCACTGCTGGAGATGCAAATCCCCGATCATCTTCCGCGCAACGCCGCAGTGGTTCTGCTCGGTGGACGGGTTTAAGGAAGAGGCCGTAAAGGCCTGCGAGAATGTCCGCTGGATCCCCGCATGGGGCAAGGACAGAATGGGCGCGATGATCCGTGAGCGCGCCGACTGGTGCATTTCCCGCCAGCGCCGCTGGGGTCTGCCGATCCCTGTGTTCTACTGTGAGGATTGCCATAAGCCGGTCTGCACGGACGAGTCAATTGAGTCCGTCGCATCCGTTTTTGAAAAGGAAGGCTCCAACGCATGGTTTGAAAAGGACGCTGCGGCGCTCCTGCCGGAGGGCTTTGTCTGCCCGCACTGCGGCGGAAAGCACTTCACCAAGGAGACGGATACGCTTGACGGCTGGTTCGACTCCGGTTCCACTCATTACGCGGCGATGAAGCGCGATCAGGGCTTCTGGCCTGCCGATATGTACATGGAAGGCGGCGATCAGTATCGCGGCTGGTTCCAGTCCTCCCTGCTCGTCGCGGTCGGCGCGCTGGGCATGGGCGCTCCCTATAAGGAATGTCTCACCCACGGCTGGACGGTTGACGGCGAGGGCAAGGCGATGCACAAGTCTCTCGGCAACGGCGTTGACCCCGCGGACATGATAAAGGAATTCGGCGCGGATCTCGTGCGCCTTTGGGCAGGCTCGGCGGACTATCATGTCGATGTGCGCTGCTCCAAGGAGATATTCAAGCAGCTTTCACAGAGCTATCTCAAGTTCCGCAACACTGCGCGCTACTGCCTCGGCAATCTCGAAGGCTTCGACGCGGACGATCTTGTAAAGCCCGAGGATATGGAGGAGCTTGACCGCTGGGCGATCACAAGGCTCAACGGACTTATCCGCAAGGTCGCGGACAGCTATGACAATTATGAGTTCCACGTGATCTCCCACGCCATCAACGATTTCTGCGTGGTAGAGCTTTCAAGCTTCTATCTCGACATCATAAAGGACAGACTGTACTGTGAGCAGACCAACGGCCTCAAACGCCGCTCCGCCCAGACGGCGCTGTATATCATTCTCGATTCGCTTGCAAAGATGTTTGCGCCCATCCTCGCTTTCACCTGCGACGAGATATGGCTTGCAATGCCGCACAAGGCGGGCGACGACAAGCGCAACATCGTGCTCAACACGATGAACAAGCCCTTTGACGAGTATGCCCTTGACGACGAAACTATGGCAAAATGGGATAAGCTCATCGTGCTGCGTGAGGACGTCAACGGCGTTCTGGAAGCCGCCCGCGCCGCAAAGCGTATCGGCAAGCCGCTCGAAGCCGCCGTTACGCTCCACGCCGCCGACGCGGAGGCGAAGGAAACCGTCAAAGCGGTCGAGAAGATGAATCTCAGCGAGCTGTTCATTGTCTCCAAGTGCATGATCGACGAGAACGGCGCCGCCGATGAAAACGCAGTCACCGGTACCGGCAGCAACATCCCCGCGCTGAAGATATCCGTCACGGAGGCGCCCGGCACGAAGTGTCCGCGCTGCTGGATGCATTCAGAGCAGGCCGATCCCGAAACCGGTCTCTGCCCGCGCTGCAAAAAGGTAGTAGGATAAAGATTTTTCTCCGGCGCAGCGCCGCCGGAGAAAACGGTCAAAATGTTTTTTGCCTGCGGGCAATAAACTCTGCGAGACTTTTTGCCGGTCTCGGATAAGGAGCTTTCAATGCTTTTGATATTGGGCGGTATCGCCGTAATTCTGGCAGATCAGGCGGTAAAGCTCTGGGTCGTCGGGAATATCCCGGTCGGCTCCGCCGCGAGGGAGCTTATCCCCGGCGTGCTGAGCCTTGTCTGCGTTCATAACGACGGCGCGGCTTTCAGCTTCCTGTCGGGTGGCGGCGCAAGATTTGCTTTTATCGCGCTTGCGCTTGTGTTTGTCGGGGCTGTCGTTGCCGCGATAAAGACAGGGTTCATAAAGGGAAGGCTTGAGCATTTTTCCCTTGCAATGATCGCCGCGGGCGGTCTTGCAAACTGCATCGACCGCATCGTTTACGGCTATGTCGTGGATATGTTCAAGGTGGAGCTTTTTGATTTTGCCGTTTTCAACGTGGCGGACGTTTTTATCACAGTATTTACTTTTGTTTTTGCCTTGAAGGTGCTTTTTTCCGATACGCAGAAGAAAGCCTGAGGGCAGATGCGGATCGTCGGAGAACCGTGTTCTCAGACCGTCCCGCTTTATTCTCATGCTGCCGGAACGGCAGCAGATAGGAGGAAAACATGCTGTACGCAATTGTCGGTATGCTCGTAATCATTCTTGACCAGGGCGTTAAGTATTGGGTCACAAACAATATAATGCTCAATACGATCACCGAGCCGCTGATCCCAGGTATCCTCAGTCTTGTGCGTATGCACAACGACGGCGCGGCTTTCAGCTTCCTGTCAGGCGGCGGCGCAAGGGTCTATTTCGTTATTCTCACGGCCGTTTTTACCGTCGCCGTGATAATCGCCCTTGCCACGAATTTCATCAACGGCAAATTCGGCCGCTGGTGCCTTGTTCTTGTCACCGCGGGCGGGCTTTCCAACTGCCTTGACCGTATCCTCTACGGCTTTGTCGTGGACATGTTCAAGATAGATCTTTTCAATTTTGCCGTTTTCAACGTGGCGGATATTTTTATCACCGTGTTCTCGCTGCTGTTCATCGTCTATATCATTTTCGGCGGCGAAAAGACAAAGGATACCGACAAGGACGAATTTGACGAGTATGACGACGAGGAAGCGGACAGCCGTTCCCTTTCGGGCGAGCTGAGAGATACGGTCGATTCCGTTCGGGAGAGAAAGACCGCAAAGAAGCCCAGCTATGAGGACTATGCGCAGGAGCGTAAGCAGCGCAAGGGCGGCCGGCGCGCCGCCGTCGAGGAAGAGCCGGAAGAGCAGCTGCATCCGATGAGAAAGCCCAAGGTCATTGCCCCCGCGGAAAAGCGCCCCGTCTTTGATACGGACGAGGATATGCCGCGCCGGACAAGAACCGATGCAGAGCCTGCCCGACGCGCAAGAGCCGACGCCGGGACTGCCGCTCCTGCACGCAGGGCAAGAAGCGCCGCAGAAAGCGAGTTTGCTGTTCCCTCACGCGGCGTGAAGAGCGCCGCCGGACAGGAAGCTGCACAGCCGGTCCGCAGGAGCGCTTACAGGGAGGAGGATCCCTTTGCCGCGTGGGAAAAGGCCAATGCAAAGGCGGAGAGATCGTCCGCACAGACTCCGGCGGCAAAGGCGATGGGCACGGCTCCCGCAAAGACCGCACCCGTTTTCGATCCCGCCGAGGTGCAGCCCAGAAAGACGGAGCGTCCCGCCGCGCCCAAAGCGCCCGCAAAGACCGCGCCCAAAGCCGTCAAGTCGGACGACGAGTTCTCGCTTGACGATATACTTGCGGAATTCAAGTAATGGACGAAAGAATAATTATAACTGCCAAGGAGAGCGGAGAAAGACTCGACGCTCTCCTTGCGCACAGTATGGACGCTCTCACGCGCTCCGCCGCCGTGCGCCTTATAGAGCAGGGGCTTGTGACGCTCAACGGCGCCGGGATAAAGAAAAATTACAAATGCGCCGAGGGAGACACGTTCGTGGTCTGCCTGCCGCCGCCTGAGGACGTACCGCTCGTGCCGCAGGACATCCTGCTTGATGTGGTGTATGAGGACGACGATGTTATCGTCGTCAACAAGCCGCGGGGAATGGTGGTGCATCCTGCGCCCGGACATCCCGACGCAACGCTTGTCAACGCGCTCATGTTCCACTGCGGCGATTCGCTTTCGGGGATCGGCGGCGAAAAGCGCCCCGGTATCGTCCATCGCATTGATAAGGATACCTCGGGGCTTATCATCGCGGCAAAAAATGACTTTGCCCATCAGTTCCTTTCCGCGCAGCTTGCCGACAGGAGCCTTTCCCGCGAATATGAGGCCGTTGTGCGCGGAAATCTGCGTGAAGACAGCGGCGTTATCGACAGACCCATCGGGCGTCACCCCACGGACCGCAAGCGCATGGCCGTGACGGAGAAAAATTCCCGCCGCGCCGTAACGCGCTGGACGGTCATCGACCGCTACCGGGGCTACTGTCACGTAAAATGTGCACTGGAAACGGGGCGCACACACCAGATACGCGTGCATATGGCGAGTATCGGCCACCCGCTGCTCGGGGACTATACATACGGCGCACCGTCGCCCGAGAAGGGGCTTGAGGGACAGTGCCTTCACGCAAGACGGCTGAAGTTCATCCACCCGCGCACACATGAGCAGGTAGTGCTTGAAGCTCCCCAGCCGGAATATTTCACGTCGGTGCTTTCAAAACTCGGCGAAAAGATCTGAGCGCTTTATTCAGTGAGGAGCTTTATACATTGAGGAGTTGTTGAGCCGCTGGCGCGGCGGATAAAAAAGGAAAAATTAAAAAAGTAAGATTAAGAACCTATTTGTTAAGGTCATACAGGTCGGATATATAAGATACCTGTTAAGGAAAAAGTGAAAAAGGAAAAAGGAGAAGGAAATGGATAAGAAAAAGATAATTATCGCCGTTTTGCTTGCGGCTGTCGTTATCGCCGTCGTTGCGGGGGCGGTCAAGCTCGTCGGCGGAATAGTCGGGGGCGCGGTCAACCTTGTCCTCGGCGTACTCGTGGTCGCTGCGCTTATCGCCATCGTCATATGGATGTTCGCCTACGCCGCAAAGCAGAAAAAATGAGTACGGCTTTCCGAACGGGGGCATTGTTTACAAATTTTCCTTGAGTATGGAGAAAATACGTGTTATATTAGCTTTACATGGCAAATAAGCCTTGAAAGGAAATTGAAAGATGAAAAAGTTTTTTGCACTTATTCTGGTGGTCGTGCTGCTGTTCGGCGGCTTTATCACCTATAAGAATTGGAGATCGAGAGAATCCGTTATCGCTTCCCAGAACGACGCCGCCGCGCAGATAACGCAGGCGCTGACAGCACAGTCCGGAGAGGACGCGCAGGATGAGAGCGGCGAACAGACCGAATCCTCCAAGATCGAGCTGGATTATGATAAGCTCTACGCTCTGCATGATCCCGATGAGGCCGTTATGGAGCTGGGCGGCAAAGAGATCACATGGGGTGATTATTTCTACTGCCTGTACTCGCAGGCGAGCAGAATAAGCAATACGCTCACGCAGATGGCAATGTACTACGGCTCAAGCGCCTCGTGGGACGATCCCGTCAGCGAAGAGGGCGGCGAAACGGTCGCCGATCTCGCGGTCAGCAACTCTATCGAGATGCTCAAGCAGCAGGTCGCCATTGAGCAGATAGCCGAGGATTCCGGCGCCGCTCTCACTCCCGAGGAGGAGACGGAGCTTGCCGAACAGGTTGACGCCCTGCTCAAGCAGGCAGTCGGCGAGGATGCCACCGAGGAAGAGATAGACGAGTTTATACGCAGCAGATACCTTACCCGCGAAAGATTTGATGAGATCAACCGCCTCAGCGCGCTGTTCACGCATATATTCAATGAAAAATACGGCGAAAACGGCGAAAAGGTCAGTGATGAAACGGCCGTAAAGTACCTTGAGGACAAGGACTATCTCGCCGCTAACCACATCCTGTTCATGACGATCGACCCCAACACCCGCGAAGCGCTGGACGAGAGTGCAATAGCAGAGAAGAAAGCCCTCGCCGAGAAGACCCTTGAAGAGCTTAACGCGATCGAGGATGAGCAAGAGCGCATTGCCGCGTTTGCACGCCTCAAGGCGGAGCTTTGCGAGGACACCGGAAAAGAAGCTTATCCCGACGGCTATCTCTTCACCCCCGGCACCATGGTCAGTGAGTTTGAAGACGCGGCAAAGGCGCTTGACGAGTACGCCATTTCCGACATCGTTGAAAGCAGCTACGGCTATCATATAATCATGCGCCTGCCTCTCGACCCCGATATGGCCGTTGAGAAGAACAGCGACGGCAGCGACGTCACCGCTCGTCTGCTGGCCGCCGACGCGGAGTATGACAGCGCCATTCAGGAGCGCATGGACGCAATGACCGTTGAGTATCTTAACGGCTACGAAGCGCCCAAGCTCGGCGAATACGTAAAATAAAAATAGCGGCAGTTTGCGTATGAAGCGCATACAGCCTGTGACAAGAACGGAATGGTACTGGCGGTAGAAGTAACAGCAGGCAATGTGAGCGACAGCGTGGCATGGGATGCGGCATATGGCAAAGCAACAGACAGATTTGACGAAGCACAATTTATGGTAATGGACGCTGGCTATAAGACACCATGGATAGCAAAGAAAACACTTGACGACAGCAGAATCCACATCTTACCGTATACTCAGACCAAAACTGCGAAAGGTCATTTCAGACCTTGGAAGTACAAATATGGTGTAGTAACAGACACCTTGACCTGTCCGCGTTGAGCCGCTGGCGCGGCGGATTCAATTCATGCCTCCCCTGATAAGGTAAGTAAGCGTCCAAATCTTTGATTTGGCAAACGCGCACTTATGCCTTTTGCTGAGCTGGCGCGGCAGCGCCTGAGGGAGAGAAACAAACGCGTACTCACTCAAGGCGTAGAGCGCACTTATGCCCTACATTCCTCACTCCTCACTGCATGAAGCTCCTCGCGTCTATCCGCATACGAAAAAAAGTCCCGGGGTACTGCGACCCTGCACTTGTAAAATGAAAGTAGACACTCACAAAAGTGTGGGTGTCTACTTTTTCG